>Ga0183096_1000178_pt1 | contig 121204 bp, 69 predicted proteins | sample Biomet5_FD_127791 | JGI IMG/M metagenome (GOLD analysis project Ga0183096, IMG submission 127791) | Microbial communities from bioreactor (seeded with sewage sludge) at LBNL, California, USA - Biofuel metagenome 5 (version 2) (version 3) | ecosystem: Engineered > Bioreactor > Anaerobic >...
CAACAAATATTTTATTTCAAAATTCGGTTTACATTATTTCAATGGGTAATGTAGATGACTTTTTCTGGAATTGGCTTACAGATTTTGCTGTTATTACCAAGATTGGATTATTATATTATTGTTATTCCTAAACAGACATTACAGAAAATGGAAGATAATAAAATGAAAAGCAGAATTAAATAAGTGCAGCGATACAAAAGTGAATAGACTAAAGAAAAATAAGGAGGATGCTTCTAAAACCAATTTCATATACACCTAGATGAGAGTACCCCCCCCAAAAAAATAAAGGGGTTGTTTTTAATGGCACATTATTGTATACATATAAAGGTGTTTAAAACCTATATAAACCACAAAGAATATATTATAGTAAGCACCGCAAGATAAGCACTTTCTCGATTAACCTCTAGATACAACACGAAAATACACTTTACGGTTAGTTTTCACATACGCTTACCATCTAGCTTGAACACTAAGAAGAGCTATTCAAAAATTCTATTGCACTTATAATATAATCAGATTAAACCGCTGATAGCAGATAAATGAGTTTGGTGGGAGATAGATCAGTTTAGTGGAAGATAAAATGTATCACATTTTTATCTTCCACCAGAATAAATACTCGAAAATCAATATCATGAATACTATTTAGTAGCAGGTGGCAGATGATTATGAAGTTTTTAATTCTTGGGTGAAGCGAAGAGTAATTGCGATTGCATTGACAGAATACACTTTTATATGTTCAACAAAAGAAGTGCGAAAGGAAGTTATACTAAAACATTTAATCAAAATAGAGTGAACAAAAATAGATCATACTTACACAGGCTGTTTAAAAAAAGAATAGAAAAAATGTGATATTACGAAAGTATCAACGACATATTAAGAACAATAGAAACTTAAAATTAACCCGGTTATAATGATAAGTTAGCCAAATAAAACCAACCGTTTTAAGAGAGTAAACAAAATTCACTCAATCTTTGGACTTGTCAATTCTATAATTTATCTTTGCTATCTAATTGCTTTTAATAATAGAAAAAATAAATATACACTCTCATGAAAGACTTTCTCAAATTTACGCTTGCAACCGTAGTGGGAATCATCCTGTCAAGCATTGTTATATTTTTTATTGGTGCCATAATCTTATTTGGAGTTGTGGCTTCGGCTGATACAGAAGTGAAAGTGAAACCAAACTCTATCATGTTTCTAGATCTTAATGGAACATTAGAGGAACGAACAAAAGACAATCCCTTAAAACAATTCTTTGGAGAAGAATTATCTACTTATGGATTGGATGATATTCTCTCTTCTATAAAAAAGGCAAAGGAAAACAATGATATTAAAGGAATCTATATACAGGCTAAAATGTTAGGAGCTTCTTATGCTTCCTTACAAGAAATAAGAAATGCACTGGTTGATTTTAAAAAGAGTGGTAAATTCATTGTTGCATACAGTGATAATTATACTCAAAAACTATACTACCTTTCTAGTGTAGCAGACAAAGTTCTACTTAATCCGAAAGGAGTAATTGAATGGCAGGGCCTTGCTGCAGAACCAATGTTCTATAAAGACTTGCTGGAAAAAGTTGGAGTAGAAATGCAGATATTCAGAGTTGGGACATACAAATCGGCTGTAGAACCTTTCATTGCAACCGAGATGAGTCCGGCCAATCGTGAACAAGTTACAGAATACATAGGTTCTATCTGGAATCAGATATTAACTGATGTTTCTGTCTCTCGAAAAATTTCCAAAGATTCTCTTAATGCCTGTGCCGATCGCATGCTTATGTTCTATCCATCTGAGCAATCCGTGAAATGTGGCCTGGCAGATAAACTAATCTATAAAAGCGATGTTAGAGATTATTTGAAGACGTTGGTAAAAATAGACAAAGATGAAGATCTTTCAGTACTAAGTCTGGATGATATGATCAACGTTAAACGTAATGTTCCAAAAGATAAGAGTGGCAATGCGATTGCAGTATATTATGCATTCGGAGGCATTGATGAGTCAACCGACGAAGGTATTATTTCTGAGAAAGTGATTAAAGATTTGCGTGAACTACGTGAAAACAAAGAAATAAAAGCAGTTGTTCTTCGAGTAAACTCTCCTGGAGGTAGCGCCTTTGGCTCTGAACAAATATGGAATGAAGTAAAAGCCCTAAAGAAAGAAAAAACAGTAGTAGTTTCTATGGGAGACTATGCAGCATCCGGCGGTTACTATATTTCTTGTGCTGCAGATTGTATTGTTGCCGAACCAACAACACTCACTGGTTCTATCGGAATATTTGGAATGTTTCCTAATGTAAAAGGATTAACTGACAAAGTTGGACTTAAATTTGATGTAGTGAAAACTAATAAATTCTCTGACTTGGGAGCAATTGGCCGTGGATTGAACAACGACGAAAAATCATTGATTCAAATGATGATTAACGAGGGATACGATACCTTCTTAACCAGATGTGCCGACGGTAGAAAAATGAGCAAGCAAGCGATCGGTAAAATTGCAGAAGGACGAGTATGGACCGGAGAAAAAGCTAAAAAAATAGGACTGGTAGACGAATTGGGTGGTATAGACAAGGCTATTGAGATAGCAGCTAAGAAAGCAAAAGTAAAAGACTATACCGTTCTTTCATATCCTGAAAAAGAAGAATTCTTTGAGGCTCTTTTCAAAGAAAAGCCAACTCATTATATAGAATCTAGATTGATAGAAAGTAATTTTGGTGAGTTCTACAAAGGATTCAGCATGATTAAAGATGTTCAGAAACTAGATTATGTACAAGCCAGAGTACCTTTTGATATAAATATCAAATAAGATGAAATGGAAGAAAACTTCATTAAGATACATAAGAGTCTTTATCCACTCTCTTTTCTTTATGGATTGGGGGTAAGCCTGCGCAACAAAATGTTCGACTGGAATATTTTACACTCTAAGAGTTACAATATTCCGGTTATCAGTGTTGGCAATATCACTGTTGGTGGTACAGGGAAAACTCCACATACAGAATACTTAATCAAACTACTAAAAAAGGAATTTAAAGTAGCAGTTCTAAGCCGGGGATATAAACGAAAATCAAAAGGCTTTATTTTGGCAAATGAAAGCAGTACTGCAAAAGAGATTGGAGATGAACCTTTCCAGATTAAGCAGAAATTTCCGGAAGTAATAGTATCCGTTGATAAAGATCGTTGCCACGGAATAGAGACATTACAACAAGAAAGGGCTTCAGAATTAGAAGTAATTCTTTTGGATGATGCTTATCAACATCGATACGTAGCTCCCGGCATAAATATATTACTGGTAGATTTCAACAGACTTATCTGTGACGATGCACTTCTTCCAGCCGGACGTCTGCGAGAACCAGCACGTGGAAAAAGTAGGGCAACCATGGTTATAGTAACAAAGTGTCCAAGAGTAATGAAACCAATGGATTTCCGGATTATTACAAAACGGTTAGATTTATATCCATATCAGCAACTCTATTTTACATCGTATAGATACAGTAGCCTAACACCAATTTTCCCAGCAGTTAACAATAGAAAAAGAACATTGGGGCAGATTGAGAAAGATGAAAAAGTGCTGTTGCTTACCGGGATTGCGTCTCCTCAACAGTTACTGCAGGATATAGAGAGGTATTCATCCAATATTACTCCCTTAACGTTTGCAGATCACCATGATTTTACAGAAAATGACATGGTTACATTAAAGGAAACTTTTGAGAATCTACCCGGAGAAAAGAAAATAATTATAACAACAGAAAAAGATGCAGCGCGTCTTACGCAGTTTAGTAATTTAGACGAAAAAATACAAAAAAACATCTATACTCTTCCTATAGAAGTAAGATTTCTGCAGAATCAGGAAGAGGCATTTAACCAAAACATTATTGAATATGTTAGAAAAAATAAAAGAGACAGCAGCCTTCCTGAAAGAGAGGATGCATACTAGTCCAGAAACAGCTATCATTTTAGGAACAGGATTAGGAAATCTGGCTAATGAAATTACAGAAAAATACGAGATAAAATATCAGGATATCCCTAACTTCCCGGTCTCCACAGTAGAAGGACATAGCGGAAAGCTTATTTTCGGGAAATTAGGCAATAAAGATATTATGGCTATGCAAGGTCGCTTCCACTACTACGAAGGTTACTCAATGAAAGAGGTAACGTTCCCTGTAAGAGTTATGAAAGAACTCGGCATCAAAACATTATTTGTTTCTAATGCCAGCGGTGGAATGAATGATGCATTTGAAATTGGAGACTTGATGATTATCAGAGATCATATTAATTTTTTCCCGGAACATCCGCTTCGTGGAAAGAACTTATACGGAGACCGTTTTCCTGATATGAGTGATGCTTATTCCAAAGATTTAATAAAAAAAGCACTGGATATTGCCAAAGAAAAAGGAATCAAAGTTCAACAAGGAGTATATTTAGGAACACAAGGTCCTACATTCGAAACACCTTCAGAATATAAGATGTTTCATATTCTGGGAGCAGATGCAGTAGGAATGTCTACAGTACCGGAAGTTATTGTAGCCAACCATGCAGGAATTAAATGCTTTGGTATCTCAATCATAACCGATCTAGGTGTTGAAGGTAAAATCGTAGAAGTATCTCACGAAGAAGTACAGAAAGCAGCCGATGCTGCGCAACCAAAAATGACAACTATCATGCGTGAATTAATTAATCGCGCATAATTTTAAATAATAGATATGCAAGAAAGAAAAAGAACAGAGATTGCAACATTAGGAGAATTTGGCCTCATCAAACACCTTACAGAAGGGATTGAATTAAAAAACGAATCCAGCAAATATGGTGTGGGCGATGATGCAGCAGTACTCTCCTATCCGGACAAACAAGTTCTGGTTACAACAGATTTATTAATGGAAGGTGTTCATTTTGATCTGACTTATGTTCCATTGAAACATTTGGGATATAAAGCTGCAATCGTTAATATCTCGGATATTTACGCAATGAACGGCAGTCCCAAACAAATGATCATTTCAGTTGCTGTTTCCAAGAAATTCTGCATAGAAGATATGGAAGAGCTTTATGCCGGAATACAAATTGCATGTGAAGAGCACAATGTTGATATTGTAGGCGGAGACACATCTTCATCCCTGACTGGTCTTGCCATAAGCATTACCTGCATTGGCGAAGCGGACAAAGAAAAAGTTGTTTATCGCAATGGAGCTAAAGAAACCGACTTAATTTGTGTTAGTGGTGATTTAGGAGCAGCTTATATGGGACTTCAGCTTTTAGAAAGAGAAAAAGTTGTTCTCAGAGGAGAAAAAGACGGGCAACCCGACTTCTCCGGAAAAGAATACCTATTGGAACGTCAGTTGAAACCTGAAGCACGAAAAGATATTATTGAAAAATTAGCGCAGATGAATATTCTACCTACTTCAATGATGGATATTTCAGATGGTCTTTCTTCAGAGCTGATGCACATCTGTACCCAAAGCAAGGTTGGTTGTCGTGTTTACGAAGAGCATATCCCTATTGATTACCAAACAGCTGTTATGGCCGAAGAGTTCAACATGAATCTTACTACATGTGCACTTAATGGTGGAGAAGATTATGAACTACTTTTCACCGTACCAATTTCAGAGCATGAAAAGATAGCAGAGATGGAAGGTGTAAAAATGATTGGTCACATCACCAAGCAAGACTTAGGATGTGCATTAATTACCAGAGACGGACAAGAATTTGAATTAAAAGCTCAAGGATGGAATGCATTATCCGAAAAGAATAACTAATTCATTCTGTGCATATTAAATAATACAAGATAATGCCGGCAAATAGAATAGCACTATTTACCGGCATTTTTTATTCCTGAATGTTTGCATATTCAAAAACTTTCGCTACCTTTGCATCCGCAATCACAAAGAAGGTGCCATAGCTCAGTTGGTAGAGCAAAGGACTGAAAATCCTTGTGTCCCCGGTTCGATTCCTGGTGGCACCACCTTTAAAAAGACTCCTGATTTTCGATGAAAATCAGGAGTCTTTTTTTGTACTATTAAATAGCTATACAAAATAATATAAAATGGAGTTCCTCTTCATCGAGAAACTCCATTTTATATATGGACTAATTCATTTTAAACCGCAATACTTTTAAATCCTTATCAGCAGAGCTTCCGCCATAGAGTAGTTTATATTCTCCCGGCACACATCTCATGGTGTTTGATTTCGTATCAAACCACTGTAAATCATCTGCAGTCAGCTTTATAGTGACTTGTTTATTTTCGCCGGCTTTTAAAGATACACGACGAAATGCCCGAAGTGTTTTGGTTGGACCATCTACATCGGCCGGACGGCTAAGATAAACTTGTATCACTTCTTCCCCAGCTCGTTTGCCTGTGTTACTAACAGGAATTGTGAGTTCTACCGAACTACCTGCCTTTACAGCTGATTTAGCTAATTTGGCATTTCCATAAGCAAAAGTTGTATAGCTAAGCCCATAACCAAATGGGAAGAGAGCCTCACCCTTAAAGTAACGATAAGTACGACCTTTCATATTGTAATTTTCAAAATCAGGAAGTTGCTCTACATTTTTATAGAAGGTAACCGGCAAGCGTCCGGCAGGATTGTAATCGCCAAACAACACATCGGCTACAGCAGTACCAGCTGCCTGACCGGGATACCATGCTTGCAGAATAGCTTCACAACTCTTAGTCTCAGGCACCAAACCCAGAGCAGAACCCGAGCAGTTTACAAACACCACTTTTTTACCGGCATTATACAATTGTTGAAGCAACTCACGCTGAACAGCAGGCAACTCAATATTTGTACGGTCGCCACCTTTGAATCCATCAGCTTTAACAGCCATCTCCTCTCCTTCCAGTTTAGGAGAAATACCGCCTACAAAAACAACCACATCTGCATCTTTCACACTGGCAATTGTTTTGGTAAAATCGAGATTCACCTCTTTTCCAAAATCAAAGTTAAGAGTGCCGTCATAGCGTACGCTATAGTCTAGTCGGATATCATACGACTTTCCGGCTTCCGCTTTCAACGTAAAAACGTTGGTAGGCAAACCAATACTTCTACCTTTGCTTTGCTGAACGCCATCAATAAAAAGTGTATATGATCCGTTTAAATTCATATTAAATGAAACATCACCGGACTCTTTAGGGGTAAAGACTGAATGATAGCGGGCAGAGAAATTTGACAATGGAACTCCGCGTGAAAAGACCGTTCCACCGGCAGCGGAAAAGTTTAACGGAGTGGTAAGCCAGTCGTTGGCAATAGCATCTCCACTAAAATCAGTATTATTCCAATATGTAGCTTCGAAACCTGCTTTACCATTTAACGCACACTGATCGAAAAAGCTATTCAGTGCAACATTCTGTGTATAACCACAACCCTGAACATAAGTTACCTTATCCGCTCCTATCTTATTCTTTATACCTTCAAGAATAGTTGTTGTATGATATGGAAGTCCGTTGTAATTGGCCCACATAGTAACAGAATCCGTAGCATTTGGTCCCATCACCGCTACTTTCAGATTCTTAGCTAATGGTAGCAAGCTATTTCTGTTCTGCAACAAAGTCATACTTTCCTGTGCCATTTTAAGAGCCAGTTGCTGATGTTCCGGACTGTTGATAACTTCATCTTTCAGCTGCATCCATGGAACCAAAGAAGGATCATCCATCTCGCCAAGCTCAAAGCGAGCTTTCAGTAGACGGATAACAGACTGATTAATTTTGTCTTCGTTAATAAGTCCTTGTTTCACGGTAGCCGGAAGGTTTCCGTAAACAGAACCACATTCCACATCCGTACCAGTTGCTACAGCTCTTGATGCTGCATGAGCTGGATCGGGTTCTGCACCGTGTCCTTTTGGTACGGGCATATAGATATCATTTATTGCCCAGCAATCGCTAACAACCAAATGTTTATATTTCCATTCGTCACGTAATATCTGTATAAGCAAACGGTTGGATCCGCAGCAGGGTGATCCTTCAAAACTGTTGTAAGCACACATCACCTCTTTTACATCCGCCTTTTGCACGAGGTCTTTGAAAGCAGGCAGATAGGTTTCCCATAAATCGCGCGGTGAGATATTCTCAGCATTGTAGGTATGTCTGTTCCATTCAGGTCCGCTGTGCACCGCAAAGTGTTTGGCACAAGCATGAAGTTTATCGTAACCAGCTTTCGGAGTTCCCTGAAGTCCATGAACCACAGCCTGCCCCATGCGACTAGTCAGATAAGGATCTTCACCATAAGTTTCCTGTCCCCTTCCCCAGCGTGGATCACGGAAAATATTGATATTGGGAGTCCACACGGTAAGTCCCTGATATCGTCCAAACTGTCCGGAACTACTAAACTGGCGGTATTTTACCCGAGCCTCATCACTCACCGCATCGAACACCTTATAAAGAAGTGCATCATCAAAAGAAGCAGCCATACCTATTGTTTGCGGAAAAACAGTTGCATTACCGGCACGTGCAATACCATGAAGAGCTTCGCTCCACCAGTCGTATGCCTTGATACCCAATCGTGGTATAGGCTTCGAGGAGTTTTGCATGAGAGCAACTTTTTCTTCTAATGTCAGTCGTTTGAGCAAATCTTTAGCCCTTTCCGTAGGAGTTAACTTCGGATTTTTATATGCCTCCTGGGCAGAAATACCTATTGACAGAGAACAAAGACAGACTATGCCCAGGTTCCGTTTAATTAAATGTGTAAATTTCATCGTATCTTATTAAAAATTAAAACTCAGTTACCATCTCCTTACCATCTAGCCAGGCTGCCATATTCAACACAAGCAGATTCCAGTTCTGAAAGCCTTTATTTAGAACCGGTTCACCATTCTCCGGTAAGTAGTATTCATGCAAAGCCCCGAAACGTTCGTAATCACGTCCCAACAAAAGAATCGTTTTCTCAGCCAGTTCGCGTGCATCATCTTTAAAGCCGTAATTAACAAGCCCTCTGAAAACCATGTAATTTGCATTAATCCAGATAGGACCCAACCAGGAAGAAGGATTTCCGCTAGCTCTGAGATCATACATTTTTTCCAAAGGAGACAAGGTTCTTACTCCACAAGGTGCATTAAAAGAAGTTGTGTCACGGTATTGTTTCTCAACCATCTGCTTAGCCTGTTCGGGAGTAGCTATTCCTGCCCACATTGATAGGAAACCGCTCCATACACTAAAACGCTGAATCAAGCAATCATACGTACGAGGATGACCTGTATGCAGAAAGAAATCACCTTTCTGAAGCGTTTCCACCTGTGGCTTCTGCACAGGGAGTAGATTAAAATCGACGCTATAATAAAACTTATCCCTTTTATCCCAACAATGTTCACGGATTGAGCTACACAATAAATCAGCCTCTTGCTTATACTTTTGCCCTATTTCAGTCATATTTAAGTTCTTCGCCAGATATTCCATAGCCAAAAGTTCGCGATACATCATGCAATTAAGAAAGATAGAACCTGAGCTTTCTTGCGGACGAAAAAAAGTGCTGGGATCATTATCTACCCCAATGGCCTCATCTGTTTCCCAATATAGCAATCCGGTAATTTTATCACGATGATAGTTCCAATATTTATCAACAAAAGCCTGCAATGTGTAAAAGTTATCCCTCAACCATTCAGCATCACCATTCATATTCTTAACAATAAACGCCGCATGCTGTGCCAGGCAAGGTTTATGCATATTGCTCTTCCATGGATTACGTTTGGAAAGCATATCCTTTCGGGATGGTGCATCGCGTTCTATCCAGATAGGAATCCAGCCATCCATACCACCGTAACTCAAAGAATTGAGCACACATCCCTGTTCATATTTCAAAGCTTCTTCTCTATCCGCTTTAGTACCTTTTTCCAGAAGAATCTGCCTCAGTGCCACATCACTCAGCCAGGAATCCCAATCCCACAACATATCCAGATACTGACTACTTCCGGGGGCCAGAAAAGGATATTTCAGAGCACCGCCAGCATTGCGATACATACCTTTCATATCTTTATAAATATGTTCACGGCAGATTCTTTTATATTTTTCTACATTCCCAGGAGTTCTTTCAGGAAGTTGAGCAAAGGTAGAAGTAGTAAATAGTATTGCAGCAATCAGAGACAAAGTGCGGATTCTTTTCATAGTATTCTTTCAAAACAAGTTTAACGCTTACAAAGATATAGTTTAAGGCACATATTACTATAAAAGAAATAAGAAAATTATATATGATTACATTATAATTTTGTGCTAACTTTGACAAGAAATACTTTCTTATTTAATTATTTATACTCTATATGAAAACACACATTACACTTATTGCTATGCTGTTATTTACATTAACAGTAAAAGGACAGCTCGTATACCACGACGCCTCAGCCTTTCCTTTATTAGGCAAAGCTACACAAAGTACAGCCACACGTTATGAGCGTTTACCGGATTCTTTGAGAATTATATCCCGCAAACCGTTATGGGAACTGGGACAAAACAGTGCCGGACTAGCAATTCGTTTCAGCTCCAATTCCACAACTATTGCCGCAAAATGGGAAGTACTCTTAAACAGAAGTATGAATCACATGACCGATACAGGTGTAAAAGGGCTCGATCTCTATTGTCTGCAAGACGGTAAATGGGTATTTGTCAACAGCGGACGTCCGTCGGGAAAAGTAAATACTGCCACAATCATAAAAGATATGAAACCAGAGAAACGGGAATATATGTTGTATCTCCCGCTTTATGATGGAGTTACCTCCTTATCGATAGGTATAGATTCTTTATCGGAAATATCTCAACCAGCTGTTGACTGGCCTATTCGCCAGAAGCCGCTTGTGTTCTATGGCACCAGTATTCTTCAAGGAGGTTGCGCTTCCCGTCCGGGTATGGCACATACTAACATATTGTCTCGTTGGCTAAATCGTGAAGCTATTAATCTGGGATTCAGCGGTAACGGACAATTAGACCTTGAAATTGCAGATGTAATTGCTAATGTAGACGCATCAATGTACATTCTAGATTTTGTGCCAAATGCAACTGTAGAACAAATGAAAGAACGGGCAGACAAGTTCTATACAATTATCAGAAGTCGCCATCCGGATACTCCAATACTTTTCGTGGAAGATCCTATATTTACCCACAGTCGCTTCGATCAAAGAATGGCTAAGGAAGTGAAGGATAAAAACGAAACTATCAATGCATTCTTTCAGACTCTTAAAAAACGTGGAGAGAAGAACATTTATTTCCTTTCCTCCAAAAACATGGTTGGCCATGATGGTGAAGCAATGGTAGACGGCATTCATTTTACCGATCTTGGCTTTATGCGATATTCAGAATTACTATATCCTGTTATTAAGAAATATATAAACATAAAAACAGGTTATAAGACAGTCAATCCTAAATAATATAATCAAGTTACTGCAAGCCTTGAATTGTTAAATTTGCACTTCCTAAAGTTATCACAATCATATTAAATAGTCTTAAATCAAAATGAACAGTTTTATTTCATTAACAAATAGAATTTTCTAGCTATCTGTACGTTTTTCCATTTGCTTTTCTTTAGAAATTGGGTAATTTTACAACATAATTTCACAAAATTCTTAAATTAGTAAAAATAAGAAACATTAACACTATTACCTATTTTGTTACTGCATCTTGTTTTTTTAGTTAATATCTATTAATCTAATTATTTTCAGAATCTAGTTTTATTTATTGTTAAACTTATCTTATGGAAAACAATCAGAAGAAGGAAAGACAGCTAAAACTGTCTAATCTATTTCCCAGATTTTTATTTGTTGCTCTATTTGTAATGGCAACAACGTTGGTCTTTGCGCAAAGCAAATCTATTAAAGGGGTAGTTCTTGATCAAAACAATGAGCCTGTTATTGGGGCTAATGTTTTAGTCGAAGGAACAACAAATGGTACTATTACCGACCTTGATGGTAATTTCTCACTGAACAATGTGTCTCAGAACGCAAAATTAAGAGTCAGTTATATTGGTTTTATAACTAAAATTGTTCCAGTTGCAGGAAACACAACTTTCAAAATTTCATTAAAAGAAGATTCCAAAACATTAGACGAGGTTGTTGTTGTTGGTTACGGTGTTCAGAAAAAGACTGATGTTACCGGTGCTTTGGCACGTGTAACTTCGGAAGAGTTAGCACTTAAGCCAGTATCAAATGCATTTCAAGCAATGCAAGGAAAAATAGCAGGTGTTGATATTACATCTAATGAACGTCCAGGAGAAGTGGGTAATATCTTTATCCGTGGTAAACGTTCATTAAATGCTACTAATGAACCTCTATATGTAGTAGATGGCGTACCATTAAGCTCTGGAGGTATTGAAGCTTTAAATTCAAGAGACATTGAATCTATTGATGTATTGAAAGATGCTTCTTCTACAGCTATTTATGGTTCACGTGGCGCAAATGGTGTTGTGTTGATTACAACAAAACGCGGCAAGGCTGGTGGACTTCAGCTAAATTATGCAGGTTCTGTAACAACAGAAACCATTCATGACCTTTCTCCTTCTATGAGTGCCGGCGATTATATCACCTGGAGACGTTGGGCTTATTATAACTCTGCGCCAACCGTTTATACACCAGGAGATCAGCCAACAAAAGAACAAGACCAAAGATTCTTTGGAGGTAGTGATCCAGTTGCTTTGGCCAATGTTATGAAAGGATGGGAAAGCGGAACATGGGATCCTTCAAAGGTTACCGATACAGACTGGACTAAATTTGTAACTCAAACAGGTATAACACAAGAACACAATATTAGTGCAAGCAGTGGAACTGATAAAATGAAGACTTTCTTCTCTTTTGGCTATTTAAATAATAAAGGTACTCAAAAAGGACAAAAGTACGAACGTTACAATGCTACATTAACTACAGACATTAGTGCAACTCCCTGGTTAACTTTGGGCGGTTCAATTAACTCTTCATGGGCTTTACAAGACTATGGATATTCACGCACAGGTCAATCTTCAAATTCTGGACCTACTGACATCTATGGTGCAGCCAAATCTATTTTCCGTTATGCACAACCATATGATGAAGACGGTAATATAATCATGTACCCAGGTGGTGAATCCACCATTTATACAATCATGGATGAATGGAACAAATCAGATGACCGTCGCCAAACTTTCCGTGCTTTAGGTAGCTTCTATGCAAATATGAATTTGGGTAAGATATGTAAGCCTTTAGATGGTTTGACTTATAAAGCTAGTTTTGGTCCTGATTATCGTTTCTATCGTCAAGGAGTTTACATCGACAAAAGTTCTGCTGCACGTTTAGGAGGAACAAGTTATGCCAGATGGCAATATAATCGTAAATTCTCATGGACGTTGGATAACCAAATTAACTATAACAAGAAAATCAAACAACACAGCTTTGATTTAACATTGTTACAGAGTGCATCTGCTTATAATGAAGAATCTGCTTCAATGGGTGCTGTAAATATCCCTAAAGCTAGCTATAAATGGAATAATATGGGTTCTGTAGATATAACTTCTGCATCTACTTCTGCAAGTATGGATACAGGGTTAACAGAAACAGCAATGGCATCTTACATGGCTCGTCTTAATTATTCGTTCATGGATAGATATTTATTAACTGTATCAGGCCGTTACGATGGAGCATCCATGCTTGCCAAAGGCAACAAGTGGGATTTCTTCCCATCGGCTGCAATTGGATGGCGTCTTGATCAGGAAGATTTCATTAAAGATATTTCATGGATAGATCAGTTAAAATTACGTGCTGGTATGGGTACTGTAGGAAACTCTGCTATTGATGCTTATCAAACAATAGGTAATGTACAATCTTTCTACGTTCCTTTTGGAGGATCTTCTAATGTATTGGCATACGCAACAAACGAACCATATTATACAAATACTCAGGTTTTAATGGCTAATCCTAATTTAAGCTGGGAGAAAACAACTTCATTTAACTACGGTATTGATTTCAGTTTCCTTAAAGGTAGAATCAATGGTTCGTTAGATCTTTATAATTCCAAGACTAAAGACTTGTTAATGAAAATGACTATTCCAACCCTGACAGGATATAATCAAACTTATTCTAATGTTGGAGAAACAAAGAATCATGGTGTTGAAATGTCTTTAAACCTTATTCCTGTAAAATCAAAAGATTTTGAATGGAGTTCTACGCTAAATGCAGCTTATCAAAAGGAAGAAGTTGTTTCTTTGGCAAATGGAAAACAAGATATGGTAGATAGTGGCTGGTTAATCGGACAATCAATTTCAATCTATTATGGATATGACAACCAAGGACTTTGGCAAGAATCTGATGCAGAAGAAATGGCTAAGTTTAACCAAAATGGATATAAATTCCAGGCAGGTATGGTAAGACCAAAAGATCAAAACGGTGATTATAAAATTGGTGCTGAAGACCGTGTTGTATTAGGAAATCAAAATCCACGCTGGACTCTAGGTTGGAGCAATACTTTCAATTATAAAGGATTGGAACTAACTATTGAACTTTACGGCCGTATGGGATATATGATTTCAACCGGTGGTGAAGGCCAGATGGGTATGTATCAACAACGTGAAATAGACTATTGGACACCATCTAATACAAATGCGGAATGGCAAAAGCCTATTTATAATACATCAGGAGGTGACTCATATTCCTCATTGCTAGGATTTAAAGATGCTTCATTTATAAAAATTCGTAATGTATCATTAGGCTATATATTCCCATCAAAGCTTTGCAAAACAATGGGTATTAGTAATCTGAAATTATATAGCCAGTTAAAGAATCCAGGTAATTTGTATTCTTCTGTTGACTTCCGAGATCTAGACTTAGGTACCACTTATTACAACAGAGGTATCACATTCGGAGTTCAAGTTGGATTCTAATTTTTTATTTACTTTATGAAATTGAAATCATTATGAAAAGATTAAATAATAAGATAATTATAAGTTTATGGACTTTGGTTGCCATAACCAGCCTTTCTTCTTGTGGAAACAGCTTCCTGGATGAAGAAGATACAACCTCATATAATACACAATACTTCCAAACAGAAGAAGGAATTGTGTCATTAGCTACAGCACTTTATGGAAACATACGCTGGCATTTTGGATATGAATGGGCTTATGCTATTACATTATATGGTACAGATGAATTTACCAGTGCAGGAGATTTAACCAGTGATCCATGGAATACTTATGATTCCAGATTACAAGCTGTAAATTGTACAACAGCCAATGGTGCTGCAAACAATAACTGCCCTGCTGTTGATGCATTATGGAATCAGATGTATTACGGAATTGCAACATCAAATTTACTAATTGCCAATGCAGATAAGATAACTAATGAAGAAATACGAAAAAAATGTTTAGGTGAAGCCTATTTTTTACGTGGATATAATTATTATCGTCTTTTTGCTCAATACGGTGGTGTAGTGTTGCAAACAAAACCAGTTCAGGAAGTTATAAGAAACTTCAAGCGCTCTACTGAAGAAGAAACAATGGCCTTAATTATTGACGATTTAACTAAAGCACATGAATATTTACCAACCACTAAATGGCGTGGTTTTGGTACATGGACAAAATATACTGCTGCACATTTTCTAGCTAAAGCATTGTTGTTCCGTGCTTCTGAACGTAATGAAAGCTGGAATGCTAATTACATCACTAAAGATTTAGCAGATATTGTGACTCTTTGTGATGAAGTTATTGCAGCTTGTCCTCTTGCTTCAGATTACAATAAATTGTATGCTGAATGGACTGGTGTTGATTGCGCAAATGAAGGCTTAAGTGAAATCCTAATGTCAGCTCAATATAACGCAGACTCTTCTACTAGTGGACGTTTCGGAAACCGTACATATAATTATTTCAATCCACAGTTCTCTAATTTCAGTGCAGGTTTTGTAAAACGTGGTACATGGATTGGTGGTATGGATTTTCAACGTTGCCGTCCAACAGAGTATAATTACTCTACTTATGACAATGTAAACGATGCTCGTCTATGGAAATCATTTAAAACAGTTTATGGATGTAACAACATTGGTGATACCAAGAAGAATGCAACATTCGGAAATAGTGCTGTAGCATTAGGTGATCAAGGTATTATCTTTATCCTAAATAAGAAAGGCGACAGTCGTTTCAACAGTAAACCTTACGGAGAATTTGGCCGTCCTGCACAATCAACATTTGTGAATCCAGAAACCAATAAATGGGTACCTAATGCTTTCCCATTATTTTTAAGTGGTAAATATGTATTAGATGCTTATGGTGTGAGTGGAAATCCAGCAACATCTAATGTATTCTGTGGTTTGAACAAAACAGATGACGGTTCCAGAACAGCAGAAAAGGGTGATGCACATCGTGATGTTATTATGGCTCGTACCGGAGAAACATATCTGATTAAAGCAGAAGCTCAGGTTCGTCAGGGAAAATATGCTGATGCTATTGCAACAGTGAATGCTTTGCGCGCACGTGCTCAGTGGAAAGCTGGTGAAGACCGTGAATATTATACAGATGGAAGTATGGCATACGTAAACAATACTCTTTATGCTACACCTTCAAATAAGACAATGTATGATAACTCATTCTTGCGAAAAAACACTTATTATTTATCAACAGGTGTTGCTCGTACTACTGCAGCATCCAGTCTTCAGATTTCCAGCTTTTCTACACTTCCTGCAGAAGATGAAGCAATTCTTTCAGCATTGAATTGTAGTGGTGATAAAGATCGTATGATTAACTTTATCCTGGACGAGCGTACTCGTGAGCTTAACGGAGAATTTAACCGTTGGGAAGAACTTAGCCGTACCAAGACATTGGTTAAACGTGCTAAAGTGTTCAATGCTCAGGCTTCCACTAATGTTGCCGAAAAGCACCTTCTTCGCCCTATTCCACAGACATTCATTGATGGTTTGTTGAATGAAGATGGTTCTAACTTAACAGCTGAACAAAAAGCAGCACTTCAAAATCCTGGATACTAGATTTATTAATCCAGAATAACTCAATTTATAAGAATAGCCTTGGCAGGGTCTTTACCCTGTTAAGGCTATTTTCTTTTTAAAGCATATACATATAGAAACATTGGCTATTAAGTACTTTCTTATAAAAAAGCATTTTTTCATCATGAGAATAAGAATACAAGTAATCTTAAACCTCAAAAATTCGGATCATTAAAATTAAATCAATTAATTTCCTAAAGAATCATATTTTACTACCTTTGCCAATCTCAAGCTATAGAACTATAGAAAACACGAATCTCTAATACATGAAAAAGATTATAATCCTTTTTATATTGATAATTTACAATATCTCTTATGTAAAAGGTCAGGATATTGAATCTTTATTGAATGAGCTTGATCACACAATTAAAAACCGTGAATCTTATTTTAATGATAAGGTGGGTCGTATCAGGCAAATTGAAAGTATATTCCCTTTGCAGAATGATGAGCAGAATTATGCTATTTTAGGCAAAATATTCGATGAGTTTCGGGCATTTAATACTGATTCATGCGCTTATTATGCCCAGAAGAAAATGCAGTTGGCCAAAAAGATTGGTAAAAGATCATATATAGACGATTCTAATATGAATTTAGCTGAAGTCTATGGTATTACAGGAATGTATAAGGAAGCACTTGATATCCTGAAAACCGTAGACAGAAGTAAGCTTGCCGAATACCTTGTTCCATATTATTATTACTTATACAGAACAATTTACGGTTTAATGAGTGACTATTCCATGCTTGAATCGGACAAGAAAAAGTATGCTGAATTAACAGACCATTATCGAGATTCATTATTGATAGTCAATAAAAAACAAACTTATGCATACGTTATTGTAAAAGCAGATGGATTGATCTATAATAACAAAGTGAAGGAAGCTATCTCCTTACTATCCGGTTATATGAATAGTCTGAAGAAAACGGATCCTAGTATCGGAACATTAGCATATACCATGTCTCTCGCTTATCAAAAGAATCATGATAATGAAAAGAGAAAGTACTATTTAGCTATATCGTCACTCTCTGACATTGAAAGAGGAGTTAAGGAATATGTGTCATTGCGTGAACTAGCTCAGATTCTTTATGATGAAGGTGATTTAGATCGTTCTTATAATTATCTGAAATGTTCAATGGAAGATGCCGCATTCTGTAATGCACGTTTACGAACTATTGAAGTTTCCAAGTTCTTTCCGATAGTAGAGAAGGCATATCAGCAAAAATTGCATAAGAAAGAAATGCAACGAACAATCGCACTGGCTATTGTTAGCTTTCTGACTATTCTATTAATGTTTGCGCTCTTCTTTCTTTATAAACAATACAAAAACTTAGTTCTTGCCCGTGAACAACTCCAGAATCTGGCAAAAGGTTTACAAGAGATGAATATTGAGCAGAAACTCCTGAATGAAAAGCTAGTTGAATCAAATAAACAATTAAGAGATTCAAATAATGCTCTTATTGAATCTAATCGAATCAAAGAGGAATACATAGGTCATTATATGAATTTCTGTTCTCTGCATATTGACAAGATGGAGAATTATCGTCACTTATTGTGCAAGATTGCTCAAAATGAAAAAGTTGAAGCTCTATTTAAGAAACTACGTTCTAATCAGATTATTGAGGATGAATTGAAGGAGTTTTATGAAAACTTTGATGATACATTTCTACATTTATTCCCAAATTTTGTGGATGAATTTAATGAGTTGTTAGTAGAAGATGGTCGTGAATATCCGAAATCGGAAAATCAATTAACCACAGTATTACGCATCTTTGCACTCATTCGCCTTGGAATTACTGATAGCGTCAAGATAGCCGAGTTCCTTCGTTATTCCGTTACTACAATCTATAATTATCGTGTAAAGGTCCGTAATAAAGCTATTGGCGACAGGAATGAGCTTGAAGAAAAAGTAATGAATATAAGTCGGATTACAAAAAAATAAATAAAATCCAACTACTTTTTGCGGTAGTCAAAAAGTACATAAAACACTCATTATCAATACATAAAAATTAAAAAATACTACTTTTTTTCTATCTATTATAAATGAAGGTTTAAGATTAAATATTTTTGTGATGCAATGATAAGTTGCAAGTAACAATAATATTAACTTTAAATTTCATTTATGAAAAAAGTATTTCAATCAAAAAGCTACAGCTGCATATTCTTATGGTTGCTGGGGCTATTTTTTTCAGTGAATGTTTTTGCACAGCAAATTAAGGTTCAAGGACAGGTCAAAGCTGAATCCGGCGAACCAATCATTGGAGCAAATGTCGTTGTAAAAGGTACAACAAATGGAACAACTACAGACGTTGATGGCCATTATGTACTTTCTAATGTAAATCCTAAATCAACTTTGGTGTTCTCTTTTATCGGTTATATACCCCAGGAACAACACGTTGCAGCAAAGAGTATTTTAGATATAGTCTTGCAGGAAGACAGTAAGGTACTAAATGAGGTAGTTGTTATCGGTTATGGAACAGCTAAAAAGAGTGATTTAACAGGTGCTGTTGGTTCTGTTGGAGCCAAAGATTTGAAGGATGCTCCTGTGGCCAATATTGGTCAGGCTTTGCAAGGCAAAGTATCGGGTGTACAAATAAACGATGCCGGTGCTCCAGGTGATAATGTAACTATTAAGATTCGTGGATTAGGCACTATCAACAACAGTAATCCACTGGTTGTTATCGACGGTGTGCCTACTGATTTAGGTCTATCTTCTATTAATATGGTAGATGTGGAGCGTGTTGATGTTCTTAAGGATGCATCTGCTACAGCCATTTATGGTTCGCGTGGAGCAAACGGTGTAGTCCTGATTTCTACAAAGAAAGGTAAAAACGGAAAAGGAATTATCGGAGTTACAGCCAACTGGAACATTCAAGATGCAACAAATGTGCCCGACATGCTAAATGCAAAACAGTATGCTGCATATAGCAATGATATGTTAGGTAATGCAGGTTTGGGAACTAATCCAGCCTGGAATGATCCTTCTACTTTAGGTATTGGAACCAACTGGCTTGATGAGTTACTGAAGACAGGTGTAACACAAAATTACACGTTGAATTTCTCTGGTGGTGATGAAACCAAGCACTATTATATATCAGGTGGACTTTATGATCAAGATGGTATTGTGCGTTACACAGATTATCGTCGTTATACTTTTCAAAGCAACACCGACTTCAAACTTAATAATTGGTTGAAGCTTATTAACAATATTACATTTAGTACTGATAATAAAAATTCAGGCGATTATAGTATTGCCAATGCAATGTATGCTTTGCCAACCCAAAGTATAAAAGATGAAGATGGAGGATGGTCAGGCCCAATAGGAAATGCTTATTGGTATGGTGATATTCGCAATCCGATTGGTACAACAGAAACAATCCATAACAATACAAAAGGATATAACTTACTGGCAAATATTTCTGCCGAAATAACTTTAGCCAAGTGTCTGAAGTTTAAAAGTACTTTTGGATACGATGCTAAGTTCTGGTATGAAAATAACTTCACTCCAGCTTATGCATGGAAACCGATTGCCGTAGCAGAATCAAGTCGTTTCCAATCAAGCAAAAAATCATTTACTTACTTGTGGGATAACTATTTCACTTATGATAATTCCTTTGGTAAACATCATGTTAGTGTTATGGCTGGTACTAGTGCTCAGAATAATAAATATGATTTTATTTCTGCCGAAAAAAGTGGTTTCTTGTATGATTCTGTAAGCCAGTTAGGCAATGGTTCTACAATCAAAAGTGCTGATGGTAATCAAAATGAATGGGCTATATTCTCTTTGATGGCTCGCGCAAATTATGATTATGCTGACAAATATTTATTAACCGCTACTGTCCGCCGCGATGGATCATCTCGTTTTGGTTCCGGACATAAATATGGTATTTTCCCATCATTCTCAACAGCCTGGAGAATATCACAAGAAAGCTGGTTTCCTAAAACAAATGTTATTGATGATTTGAAATTTCGTTTTGGATATGGCATAACTGGTAACCAGGAAATTGGTAACTACAATTTTGCATCAACGTACAATACAGGTGTTTATAGCTTTGGTGGTACAACAGTAAATGCCTTGTCAACCGTTACTATGGCAAATCCAAACATTCATTGGGAAGAAGTTCGTCAAACTAATCTGGGTTTTGACCTTTCTATGTTAAATCGTCGCGTATACTTTGCTGTCGATGCTTATATAAAGAAAACTTGTGATATGTTGGTAAAAGCTGCTATTCCTATTACATCCGGATTCGAAGACACAACAACAACCTTTACCAATGCCGGTAAAGTTCAGAATAAAGGTGTTGAAATGACTCTGAACACAGTTAACTTTAATGATGCATTTAAATGGGAAACATCCGTTACTGCCACTTATAATAAAAACAAGATTGTTGACTTAAATAGTAACACTCCTTTGTATCAGAATCAGTATAATAATTCTTACCTGACAATTCAGAAAGTTGGAGCTCCGATCAATGCTTTTTATGGCTATGTTACAGGAGGTATTTTCCAGACAAGTGATGAAGTAGCCAAGCACGCCGTTCAGGTACAAGGTGGTACAGCTGCCGGTGATATCAAGTTTAATGATCTGAACAATGATGGTGTTATTAATGAAAACGACCGTACAATCATTGGTAATCCTAATCCAGACTGGATATTCTCCATGAATAACACATTCTCTTATAAAGGTTTCGATCTTTCAATCTTTTTGCAGGGAGTTGAAGGTAATGATATTTATAATGTGAATGCTATCAGCTCCGAAGGTATGTCTGCTGCATACAACCAGACAACAGCAGTTCTTAACCGATGGACAGGAGAAGGCACCAGCTATTCAATGCCACGTGCAGTCTATGCAGATCCTAATCAAAACTGTCGTGCTTCCAACCGTTTCATTGAAAACGGCTCTTATTTGCGTATCAAGAATGTAACTCTGGGTTATACTTTCCCTCAACGATGGATCCAAAAGATGAATATTAACTCTGCCCGTATTAATATGTCTTGTGAGAACCTGGTTACATTTACTAATTACTCTGGTTTTGATCCTGAAGTTGCTATCAACGGAATTGACAGTAGCCGTTATCCATTATCTCGTACCTTCAGCTTAGGCCTTAATGTTAACTTCTAAAGAATACTTATATGAAAAAGATTATATATTCAGCACTGATTCTAATGGGATTGACCCTTTCATCCTGCAGTGATTATTTAGATAAATACCCTTCAGATGCGGTCAGCACCAATGCCAAAATCACTGAAAATATTGCAATTGCTCTTACAAATGCCTGTTATAAGCCACTTCAGTCATCGAATCTTTATAATATGCGCATGTGGTCGCTTGATATTATAGGAAGCAATAGCAATGTAGGTGCCGGCGGAGGTACTGATGGTATTGAAACAGTTCAGGCTGCTAACTTCACAGCAACCAGTGATAATGGCTTTGCACTTTATGTCTGGCGCAGTCCCTGGGTTGGAATTGCTCAGTGTAATACATTATTGCAGAGTGTTGCAAATGCAGATATTAATGAAAATATCAAAAATCGTTGCATGGGCGAAGCTTACTTCTTGCGTGCACATTACTATTTTATTCTGGCTCAGTTGTTCGGAGGAGTTCCTGTGGAGACTGCTCCCCATGATGCTAGTCAGGGTACAGATATTGCCCGCAATACATTGGATGAAACTTATGCACAGATTATTTCAGACTGTCAGAATGCAATCAATCTTTTACCCGAGAAGAAGAGTTACAGCTCAACAGATTTAGGACGTGCCTGCAAAGATGCAGCATGCACTCAGCTGGCAAAGGTCTATTTGGTATTAGCCCCCAATCATACAGAATATTATCAGAAGGTTGCAGATCTTTGCGATCAGGTTACAAGCATGGGATATGATCTGAGCGGTTACAAATATGCCGATAACTTTGGTATAAAGGCCAATAATGGTGCCGAATCCATTTTTGAAATTCAATATACAGGCGATACTTCCTACAATTTCTGGGGTACAGATGGTCAGTCATCCTGGTTGAGTACCTTTATGGGCCCTCGTAATTCAGGTATTGTTGCCGGAGGTTATGGTTGGAACCAACCAACTAAAGAATTTGTAGATTCTTATGAAACGGATGATTTGCGTAAAGATGTTACTGTCCTTTATTCAGGCTGTCCTGATTTTGATGGCATTGCCTATGATCCTTCATGGTCTTACACAGGTTACAACGTGCGTAAATTCCTTGTGAGCAAAAAAGATTCTCCAGAATATAACACTAACCCAAGCAACTTCGTAGTTTATCGCTATGCAGATATTCTTCTGATGAAAGCTGAAGCATTGAATGAAATGGGCAAAACAACAGCTGCCGAAACTCCGTTGAACATTGTTCGCAAGCGTGCCGGTCTGGCTAATATTAGTGGAAAATCTCAATCGGATATGCGAGAGATGATTATACATGAACGCCGCATGGAGTTTGCTTTTGAATGTCAGCGCTGGTTCGATCTGATCCGTATCGGGAAAAATGGTGAATATGCTATCAACTACCTGAAATCTATTGGAAAAACAAATGTTACTAAAGATCGTCTGTTACTACCTATCCCTCAGACAGAGATGGATAGCAACAATGCAATGGTACAGAACCCAGGTTATTAATCACTCATAGATATTATCAAAATAAGAAAATATGAAAAAAATATATAGCATATTATTAGTCCTTGCCGGATGTTTAGCATTTTCAGCATGCAGTGATAATTTGATGGAGTTCAACAAAGGTGAGGAAGAACTTGCTCTGACTGTCAGTGCAACCAATGTTACTCTTAATGAAAACAATGCTGCCGGCGATGGTATTACTTTCAACTGGACAACAGGAACCAATAAAGGAACCAACGCAGCAATCAGCTATACTCTTGAAATTGATAAAGCAGGTAATAACTTTGCCAAAGCTTATTACGTAGATCTTGGACAGCAGGTTTATTCTCTGAAATATACCGTTGAAGATTTGAATGAGATTATTACCAAAGAGCTGGGTGTCGATTACAATAAATCCGTTGATCTGGAAGCACGCATCACAGCAACTGTTGCCGATGCCAATGTTGAAGTACAAACAGCAAAAACAAGTTTCGCTGCTACTACTTATAAGCCAGTATCTTCTACTTTATATCTTATTGGCAGTGCAACTCCCAACGGATTTAATGCAGATAATGCAGCTGCAATGCAACGAACTACAAATGGTATTTTTACCTGGAGTGGCAACCTGAATAAAGGAACCTTTAAGTTTATTACAACATTAGGCAGCTTTATACCTTCCTATAACCGTGATGCTACATCCAGTGATTTGAAACTGATTTACCGTAGTTCCTTTGATAACCCGGATGAACAATTCTCTATTGATGAAGCTGGTTATTACACTATTAAAGTCAATCTATTAAATCTTTCTATTTCTGTGGTAAAGAGTACAACAGCAGTTCCTCCGTATAGTAAAATCTGGTTTGTCGGATCATTCTCCAGCTGGAATTTTACAGAAATGACACAAGATCCTGCCAATCCGTTTATTTTCCGTTACGGAGCTGTCTTTAACTGGAATGATGGCGGTGATTTTAAGTTTGCTACAGCTCAAGGCTGGAATAACATGTATCATCCTACTACTGCAAGCGCACCTTATACATGGACCGCCGTAAAACTTGACGATACTGGTGATAACAAGTGGTCAATGACGCAGAGTCAGTGTGGCAAGGCATACAAGATAGCTCTTGATATTACTCCAGGCAAAGAATCAATGGTTATGACCGAGTTTACTCCTTATACAGGTATTTATATGGTTGGCGACGCTACCCCTAATGGCTGGAGCGTAGATAATGCAACAGCAATGACAGCAGTAGATGCTTACACTTTTACCTGGACAGGAAACCTGACAGCCGGCGAACTTAAATTCACATGTGATAAGCAAGGTGATTGGATGGGTGCCTGGTTTATGGCAACTACTGATGGTAAAGCCTTGACTGATGGTACAGAGAATATAACTTTTGTAGATAAGCATATTACAGGCAATGGAGATATTGACCGGAAATGGAAAGTAAGCACTGCAGGTAAATATACTATTTCACTGAACCAGTTAACAGAAAAAATCACAGTTACTAAGAATTAATAACTATACCAATGAGAATTAACAGAACAATTATATCTTTATTATTTGTATGTCTGGTTCCTTTAAATGGATCTTGTTCCAGTGGAGAAGGCTCCACCGGAACAGGTGGTGATACGCCTGAACAAAATGTTACTTTTGTAACATTGTCAACAGACAAAGCATGTTATTCACCGGGAGAGACAGTTACGTTTACATCTAGCAGCTTGCCATCTTCGGCCAAAGTGGCATACTACTATTTGGGTGATAAGTTAAGCGAACAGCCACTCTCTTCTACAACATGGAACTGGACTGCCCCGTCTACCGATTATCGTGGTTATATGGTTAAAGTATATACTACAACCAGTGACGGAAAAGAAACAGTTTTAGGTTCTATTGCCGTAGATGTATCAAGTGACTGGACACAGTTTCCTCGTTATGGATTTCTTTCCAATTTCGATGACATGTCAACTTCAGCTATCAACTCTGTTATTACCAGCTTGAAGCGTTATCATATCAATGGATTGCAATTCTACGACTGGCAGTACAAGCACCACAAACCCTTAGCTGGCACTCCCGATAAACCGGACAATAACTGGACAGATATTGCAAACCGCAATACTTCGCTGACTACGGTGAAAAACTATATTTCAGCTGCTCATAAGGCGGGCATGAAAACTATGTTCTATAACTTATGCTATGGAGTACTTTCCGATGCGGCTTCCGATGGTGCAGAAACTTCATGGAATCTGTATAAAGACCGTAATCATAGCAACCGCGATGTTTGCTCTTTAAGTGCTCCTATGTTTAAGAGTTCAATCTATCTGGTCGATCCCAATAATACAGGTTGGCAGAACTATCTGGCAAAACAGAATAATGATGTTTATTCAGTTTTTGATTTTGACGGATATCATATTGATCAGTTAGGCGATCGAGGTGCCAACTATGATTACAATGGAAATGCAATTGATATGGCTTCCGGCTTTAAGTCGTTCATTCAGGCTATGAAGGCAAAACACCCCGGCAAACGATTGGTAATGAATGCTGTTGCCCGTTATGGACAGCAGAAAATTGCCGAAAGTGGTAATGTGGACTTCCTGTACAATGAGGTTTGGAGTAATGATGCAAATTATTCTTGGTTGAAAGATATTATTGACGAAAACACCTCCTATGGAAATTATAAAACAGTGTTTGCTGCTTATATGAATTATGATAAGGCCAATAACAAAGGCTATTTCAATACTCCGGGAGTTATTTTAGCAGATGCTGTTATGTTTGCGTTAGGCGGATCGCACCTCGAGATGGGTGAACACATGCTTGGCAAAGAATATTTCCCGAACAGCAATCTTCAGATGGACGGCACACTTCAAAAAGCAATGGTTAGCTATTATGATTTTCTTACCGGTTATGAGAATCTGTTGCGTAACGGTGGTTCATTTTCTACAGTCGACCTCAGTTGCACTAATGGAAAGATGAATGTATCCGCATGGCCTCCATCCACAGGAAATGTATCCGTACTGGCTAAAAAGGTGAATAGCAAATGCGAAGTGATTCATCTTATCAATCTCTCCAATGCTAATTATTTCAGCTGGCGAGATTTGGACGGAAGTATGCCCGAACCCTCTTTGATTTCTACTCCTTCTTTGAGATTAAAAGAGACGAATACCATTAAAAGAATATGGTTTGCATCACCAGACATTGATGGTGGAGTAAGTAAGGAGGTAGAATTTCATCAGAGTGCAGCCAGTGTAACCTTTAAGTTACCATCATTGAAATACTGGGACATGATTGTTGTTGAATATCAATAATCAGCCTCCTAATATCAGTAAACATTATGAATAAATTACAGATAGGTATTATGTTTTTGTGTGCTGTATGTTTGTCCTCTTGCTCATCACTGAGCAAGCAGGACAACATCCTCACCAGTCAAAAATATAAATGGTACTCAGATCGGATTGTTCAAGGCAATTATACAGGAAAAGCACTTTCAGGCACAGCACTGGAATCAAATTATCAAAGTCCTGTCAATTTGTACAAACCAGCTCTCATTCATTTTAAATTTGCCATAAACGGTAAAGACAACGAAATGCCCTCGGGGCAAGATCATAGTTTTATTTGCAAAGCCATCAGTGGAAAGTCAGAGACTCCGGTTATCAAATTTGGTGAATTGCTCAAAGCAGATAAGCAGGAAGCGGAGGGAGTAATTCTTCAGCAAAACACAGAATTAACCATCCGTCTGGATATGCGCGAAATGCTGAAAGCCTTCAATAATCAGGGATATTACGTAACCCGTACAGGACAGAAAATCTATAAGGAAGATTTTAAAGGAGTGTATGTAGCAGGTGATACCGATCCTCTGATTTGGGATTTTGATAATCTGGTAAATCACCCTATCCTGCAATTGACCGATGAGGATGGTGATGGAATTTATGAAACCAGACTCACCTTGAATGATACAAGCAAGCAACGCGGAGGCATTTTCCGATGGTCGCTAAAGAATGATATTTCTGCTTGTCCTCAGTTGAAAGCTCCTACAAAACTTGAGAATGCTATTTACAATCTGGCACTGGATGAAATGCAAAACGCCATCGAAAAGGATAGCACTTTGCGAACCGGTAAAGAATGGCCCGGAGTGTGGACTCGTGATGTAAGTTACAGCATTATCTTAAGTATGGCATATATGCAGCCCAAAGTTTCAATGAACAGTTTGATGCGGAAAGTCAATTCTCGCGGACGGATTATTCAGGATACAGGAACCGGTGGTGCATGGCCATGTTCCAGCGACCGAATGGTATGGGCTATTGCAGCTTACGAAATTTATAAAGTAACGGGAGACCAACAATGGTTGAAAACCATCTACCCTATCATTAAGAATTCCCTGGAAGACGATTTTGAAACAGTTTACAACCCAGGAAACGGCTTGATGATGGGAGAATCTTCATTCATTGACTGGCGCGAGCAAAGTTACCCCAGATGGATGCAGCCGGCTGATATTTATCAATCGGAATGTATTGGCACCAATGCAGTTCATTATCAGGCATTAAATGTATTTAGCCATATAGCCAAACTTTTAGGTCATCCGGAAGTATCCAGACAATATGAGCAGAAAGCTTTAGCATTAAAAGAGGCTATCAACAAAAATCTGTGGATGGCCGATAAAGGTTATTATGCACAATATCTTTATGGCAGAAACAATTACATCAAATCACCCAAAAGTGAATCGTTGGGTGAAGCATTAGCAGTTTTGTTTGATGTAACCTCTCCCGAACAAACAAAGCAAGTGACCGAGAATAATCCGATTGTTCCTTTTGGTGCGCCCATCTTTTATCCTCAAATTGCCGATATGCCGCCTTACCACAACAATGCCGTGTGGCCTTTTGTTTCGTCCTACTGGATGCACGCATCTGCAAAAGGAGGAAATGAGGCCGGAGTAATGCAGGCAATTGGCAGTATTTATCGCGCTGCAGCTCTGTTCTGCACCAATAAAGAGAATTTCGTAGCCGAATCCGGTGATTTTCTGGGCACACAAATCAATTCCAGCAATATGTTATGGAGTTTATCCGGCAACCTCAGCATCACTCATCGCCTGCTTTTCGGTCTTCGATTCGGGGATAATCAGTTGAGCTTCTCTCCGTTCGTACCCAAAGCTTTGAAAGGAAAACGTCAATTAACCGGCTTTCCTTATCGAAAGGCAATACTGGATATATCTTTGGAAGGTTATGGAAATAAGATAAAGTTATTTCTCATTGATGGAAAAGAGAGTGAACCCGTGATCGATGCAAACCTCACCGGACATCATTCAGTTAAGATTGTAATGGCAGATAATGAATTTCAACCCATGAAAATCAACCTTGTAGAGAATGCTTCATCACCATTAATGCCTGTTGTACAGTTGAATGAAGGCAAATTGCAATGGCAAACCATTGAAAGTGCAGTGAAGTATGAAGTATATAAAGACGGAAAGTTATGGAAAAAGACTTCAGATTGCTCCATCTTTTTAGGAGATGAAAAAGGAGAATTCCAGGTTGCAGCAATTCAAAAAGGAGGATTCACCTCTTTTGCAAGCGAACCGATTCAAATATTCCCTTCTCAGATTTATAAGGTAGAACAGTTCGTCCCGAAGTCTTCAGCCAATTACCAGGGATATAAAGGCGATGGCTTTGTTGAAATCAACAAGGAAGAAAACACTAACATTGAAATCGATATAACGATAAGTACAGAAGGCATTTATACATTCGACTGGCGTTATGCCAATGGTAATGGCCCCACCAATACCGAAAATGAATGTGCAATCCGTACCCTCTTTATCGATGGACAAAAAGCCGGAGTTAGTATATTCCCTCAAAGAGGAAAGCAAGAGTGGAGCAACTGGGGATGGAGCAATCCTCTTCAAATTCACCTTTCGGCCGGAAAGCATAAAATTTCCCTAACCTATATGCCATATAATGAAAACATGAATCTTGTTATCAATCAGGCAATGCTTGATGAACTTCGTGTTACTAAGCTTAATTAAGTTGGATAAAATGGGGAGCTATCTGATTTTTGAGAATAGCTCCCCATTTATTATAAACATTTGGCAGGCATTGTATTTTATAACTCCTTCTGCTTAAGATATGATTAAAATAGCTTTTTACCGTTTAAAATATTAATTCCAAATTCTTTTGCTACACAACTCTGCTTGAATGGATTGATTTTTTGAACTGCGCCGTCATATTTAAAGAACGAACCTGTGTTTTTAAACCAAAAGGTTTTTCCAGCTTTAACACATTGCTCCCGAATATCTAATACCCAATCGTAATTACATACACGAGCTTCTCGCCCAGTTTCACCACCTACAGTAACATGTTCAATTCCGTCGAGATAAGCCGATATGTCAATAGCGCCCAAAAGTGGTGCAGCTGCTATAAATCTCCTTTTAATGGGATAGGATAAAAACAAGGGCAGTCGATAATCAGCTGATTCCTGATTTTCAATTGTGCACCCTATATTCACATTATCATATCCATCACCCCAATCGTTTGGGAGAGAAATATTAAAGCGGTCAATGCGTTTAGTTATAATCAAAAAGTCAAGATCGGGTCGTTTCTTTATCATTGCCCAAGCTTCTTTACGCCATTCATCAGCTTCTGCAATAAAAAAATCGCTTGCGAAACAAGTTGCAACAATCTTTCCGCTTTGAATTTTATATATACCCTTTGTCGTTTTAGCTATAGGTTTATCAAATTCGTTCGTTTTATATACATTATTTTGTCCGCAACGTTTTGAGAAAGGGCCATAGAAATAGCAGTAAGTGCAACCATCGCTTATTTTATAACAACCTGTCCACGGTTCCCAATTCATATTACTGTGCAGCTAAAGGTGTAAAAAACTCAATTAAAAAATCTCCATTTGGCAAATACTTGTCAATCATATTTTCCTGCTCATCTGCCAAGAATAATAAGTCAAGGAACTGTTTTTTATTTTCTGTAATTTTTTTAATTTTCATCATATCTCTACTGCTTCCTAATTTATCATGTTTTATTCCCCTTTGTGTAAATACCAATCGCTTTTGAGCCTATATTAGTATCTATTTTCTCCCTTTGAAATATTTAGCCAAAGCGTCATTTAACTCTTTAACCGATTGTGGGTCGGTTTTAACAAAACGCATTTTTTGTGAAACACATTTAGCTTTTTCAAAGTTGGAATCATTAATAAAACCAGGAATCCATGTTACAATACTTAATTGGGAATAGGGTTTCATAAAAACATACCCCATAGCTATATCCTTTAAACTTTTATGTTGTGGAATATTAAAATAAAAACAACTTGGGTCTGTTATTTTTGAAAATGGCGAGTTTTCTACGTCAAATCCAATTGGTGTATTATTGTTTGCTTCCATAACTTTTTCAATGTCCTTACTAATTGTCATCCGAGAAGCGGCTCCTTCAAATTGTTGGTGAAGACATATCTGAAATACTTTACCCTTATAATCTGAATTCAATTCGGCTGCAAAACGTGATTTTAAATTGTATAAAGTATGAGCGAAACCTATGTGAACTAATATTTTGCTCCCTTCAGTATATTTCTCTTTAACTACTTTTATCATGTTTTCTTCTCTTTCTTTGTTTTGCTTAAACAAAACATCTGCCGACTTTTTCTCAGCACACATATTATCATATTGGCTCCATTCGCTATCTAATCCTATAATTCTTACTTTATTTTTCGAATCCTTGATGGTAGAATTAACTTTCCAGATAGTCTGAATAATGTTCAAATATTCTTCAAAGCCCCATATAGGCCAAGTATAATCTCTAAAAATATCGATAGCTTTATTTCTGTCAAATTCTTTGGCTGTAACAATTTGATTTATTTTTTCTGAATTACTTGATTTTACGAACTCTGTAGCAAAATAATTTATTTTTGCTAACCCTATTACATTTGAAATCAACTCGCAATACTCTTTTTTTTGATGAACCTCTCCAACAATAACAATATCATGTTTATTAAACTTCGATGCAATATATTTTTCTGGTGATTGCTCGTTTTGTTTTAAGAATTGAAGATACGTTTGAATTGAATCATTAAAACAATTTGATTGGGATTTTACACTGAAAGTAAATAGAACTAGAAAAAACAGGGTTATAAGAGTGGATTTCATATACAATAGCATTTTAATGTTAATATTTACAATCTGTTTTGTCCGCAAATTAGCAAAAAATCAGCGATAGTGAAAATAGGTGCAAACGTTACATATATGAAAAGTTACCGATTGCTGTGTTACTCCCTATCAAGTTACAATGAACTTGATAGGGGAAAGCACCATAGAAATAGCAGTAATTCATATTACTGTGCAGCTAAAGGTGTAAAAAACTCAATTAAATTTTCTTCCGGGTCTCGCAAGTGAACAACTCTCATTCCCCAGTCAGGCATATCAGTCGGTTCATTAATAAAGTTAATGCCTTTTTCTAAAAATGCTCGATAGGTATCATCCACATTCTCTACTTCAAAAACAATCATCGATTTTTCCCTATAACCAATCGGTTGTGTTTTTTCAACATTTCCAACAGCTGGAGCCATAAAATCAGAAACAAAAATGGCAAATCCTTCAATCTCGTCTGCCACTTTTAATGAAGCATAACATCCGTTTTCATCTCCCCAAAGTGGTTCAAATCCTAATTGTTCTGTGTAAAATTTAAAGCATTTTTTGTAGTCTTTGACTAATAATCTTACGTTACTGAATTTCATAAATATTCTATTTAAAGTTGTTTCTACATTTATTCCAAATTATAATTTTGATTTCAGATCATTTATTATATGCAATATGTTATATAATTTCCAATCTATCCAATGGATTTTTGATTTGATTAAATCCTTTGATGGTTATATGCGTATTAATTTTAGTTGTTTCATTTCTTGTATCCCAAAGGTAAAAATATTATTTATATTAGCAACATCTTTTTTGACTAGTTTCACCCAAACTCACTGTTCAAAGGTAGTTCCTTCATACCTAGGTTGTCCACCATTAGAATTATCTGATTTCATTCTGGAAAAAATGATAGAATATACTTGATGTAAAAAACTAAACAAATTGTAACCTTGTTATTCATTAAGAAAAATCAATTAACAACATAAAACCTTCCTAATAAAATTAAAAATCCACAAAATAGTCTAGCAGTCTAGCGCTACCCACATAAAAATCTGATTATAGGTATTTTAAAACCGCTAGACTAAAATAAGAAAGTCTAGCACAAGTCTAGCAGTCTAGCGCTTTTGCGGGCAAATCTATCACAGACTAAACAACTTATTACAGGACTAAAGCTCATATACAGCACTTTAAGCTACCAATAACAGGATTATTAATAAACACGGTCAACCAAAATCAGGACTAGAGACTTTAGCTTCTTCCATCTTATTAGGAAATGAAAAAGGAGATGACCCCACCAATACCGAAAATGAATTTGCAATCCGTACCCTCTTTATTGATGAACAAAAAACTGGAGTTAGTATATTCCCTCAAAGAGGAAAGCATGAATGGAGCAACTAGGGATGGAGCAATCGTCTTCAAATTCACCTTTCAGCCGGAAAGCATAAAATTTCCCAAACCTATTTGTCATTTAATGAGAACATGGATCTTGTTATCAACCAGGCTATGCGTGATGAGCTTAGTGTTACTAAGCTTAATTAAGTTGAATATTATGGGGAGAGATTTTGTTGTTTTTTGGATAGCTTCCCATCTTATAGATAATCTGTTAAAAATTGACTAATTGTTTTCTCAAAAAGATCAGGACCAGGTTTATCTTTTATTGTACTATCATCATAAATTTTATATACATAATAAAAACTCTAAATCTTTTCAGCCATAACTCCTTGTTTATTCATAATAAAGCAATATTTTTGTATATAAAACAGTTTAAAATCTATGCTGCGCATAATAAAAATCTAACTATATGTCATTTGATACGAACAAAATGGCAATAAAATTATTAAGATGCCGAAGTAACCTAGAAATGGACTTGAAAGAAGTATCAGAGTTAACTGGTATTTCTGAGGATAGATTACGTACTATTGAGAATGGGCAGACTAAACCATATGGAGATGAAATCCTAATATTAGCAGATATTTATCAAGAAGATTTTAAATATTTTATCAGCAATGAGAAGTTATCAGCTTCAGAAAAAGTTGAAGAATTGTATAGAACTAATGGTCAAAATTTTACTAAAGAAGACAAAAGAGCTATACAGACTTTTATTAATCTTTGTAGCAACGAACAATTTATATGGAAAAGTTTACAAATAGTCAACCAACCATTTAAAACACCATCAATCAACCAAAACTTTATTAATAAAGAAGATGGTGTCATTGTAGCTAAAAGTTTACGTCAACATCTTGGTTATAAAGGATTAGAGGGGTATCAAAATTTATATAGTGAATTTAGGAAGCTAGGAATTCATATTTTTAGGAGAAAACTAAAGAACTCAGGACTATCTGGGCTCTTTATTCGTCATCCAGAAGCAGGATTGTGTATTCTAATTAATTATGATGACAATATTTACCGCCAAAATTTCACATTAGCTCATGAAGTTGGGCATGCATTGATGGATGGATCAGACTTTAATGTTTCTTTTAATAGTGATGACCGGACAGCTTTCAGAGAATATAGAGCTAATACATTTGCCAGTAATTTTTTAATACCTCAAGATATTATCAAAAAAATTCCTAGTTCATTATTAACTATTGAATTTATACGAAATCAGGCTAATAAATTTAGAGTAAATGTTTTGCCTTTATTAATAGCATTCAAAAGTGCTAATGTAATTGATCAATCTGATTTTTTTAGATTAAAAAAACTATCAATAAAAATTCCTAAAAGAGAACAACTTGATTATGAATATGAAAACTTAACCGATAGATTAACAGAAAGCTATACTTCTACCATTGAAAGAGGTTTAACGCCTAGTTATATAAAGGTATGTCATGAAGCTTTTTGTAAGAAAATTATTTCCGGAGAACGATTAAGTGAAATGTTATTAACGGATTTATATGATCTTCCTGAATTATTAGATTTGTTCAAGTTAAAAATATAATCATGATAAATTTTGACTTTTCAGAAATAAATAAGTTTTCAGTTATCGATACTTGTGCAATATTAAATTTATTTTCTTCTGAAAAATTTTACAATGCAATTATATGTGAAAATTTCTCATTTTGCTACACATCATTTGTTGAATATGAAACTTTATATAAACGTGTAAAAGAAGTGACAGAAGTAATACGAAATCAAAGAACTAAGTTACGTCAAGAAACGCTAAAACAGAAGTTTAGATGTGAACATCTTTCGATTGATGATTTACAAGAAATAGAGATCTTAGAAGCTCGCAAAAAGCTAGGTAAAGGAGAATTATCAAGTATAGCTTTTGCTAAAAAAATTAATCAACCTTTTATGACAGATGATCAAGGAGCAAGAAAACTTGGAGAGGAAATACTAGGAAAACAAAAAGTATTGACTTCCCCACATATATTAGGTTGGTTATATTTTAATCGGATATTAATTGATTCAGATCATAAAGACATTATTTCTGAACACAAAAGTAGTGGACGTAAGATGGCTAGCATATACAATGAGATCTATCAAGAAGCTATAAGAAGATTGTATACTTATTAGCAAAAAAGTCAGATATCTATTATGTTTTATATTTTTGTGCTTCTATTTTCTATTTCTTTTTCAAAATCTAAAGTTCTATAAGATTATATGTAAAATTAGATGAACCGATATTTCCACTATGCAGAACCTTATAATACTTTAGTTGAAATATAGGAACCGGTTTTAATAGTTGAAAATTGTATTTTTGTACTTCTTTCCAGAAAGTATTATAATCGAACGCATCTTTCAATTTAGAAATTTTTGAAAGATAATTATCTGCAGGTTCCCCATATTCTGTACACAGAAAAGACGAACCTATATTTTCTATTCCAACCAATATTGGGAAAAAGTGTTGTTTTTCCAGCTTTTCAATGTTGACAAAATTTAACTGTGACGGAATATTTAAATGCACTTTTTCTTTCAACAACAAGCGATATAAAGTAATAATTCTTGTTAATATTTCACTTCCATACTCTGTATTGACTGCATAGACTATAGCCTTAAATTTGCCATATGATAAATATACGTTTTTATGGCTAAAATTATGCACACCTTTATAAATGCCATACTCTATTGATAGCTGTTCTTGAAAAGCCATTGCTCGTGTAGTATCTCTAATTATCGTATAATCGTTATTGTTTTGAAGTGCAATCTCGGACAACTTATATAAATATTTCAGTAAACCCATTAATTTCCATTCTTCATTAGGATTAATACCACCTAAACCATATTTATTAATTGATCTTAAAAATAGAGAAGATGTGCCATGATAAAAAATATGTTCCATAAGCAAGGCTAATTGTTTTTATTACAATTTATTTGAAGAAAATAATAATCCTTATGCAAAAGTAATGATTATTATTTCAATCATTTAATCCTAATAATATATTTTTTTCATTCAATTCGTTACATAATATTTGTTATATCTTCATTGATTCTAGTACGTATTATTTCCTCATAATATGGTTAGAGAAAAGACTTTGTTGCCTTTTCATTTAGCTAAGCATTTCTATTATAACGTCTATGATATAGAAATAAAGGAAGTGAGATTATTCTCTGCATGTCAGCTTCTATTATAAATATTTATACAAAAAAAATAGCATTATTCACATATATTTCATCACATTAAAAATATATTTTTTGTCATTAATCCTATAACTCTATCGCCTTCTCAAGTATGCTTGATAATTCTTCGATGACTTCAAAATATAGCTTCGTCCTTCAACAACAAAACCATCCAAATTATGCTTTATGACATATGAAGAAAGATCATCTATTTTGTTTATAAAGCCCCTACCATTAAAATTAAGAGATGTATTACATAAGACGCCATAACCTGTACGTTCCTTAAATGCTACTAGTAAGTTATACAAACTTTTATTAGTCTCACACGACACTGTCTGTAGGCGGGCTGTCTTATTCACATGAGTAACAGCAGCCAATGCATCCGTTCTTGCAATGTACGTATAAAGCATATGTGGACTAGAATGGTCGCAACCAAACCACTTCAAGGCCTCTTCTTCCAAGCAAACTGGAGCTATTGGACGGAATTGCTCACGTTTTTTAATCTCATTTATTCGTATTCTTGTACTATCTCGGAATGGAGCAGCAAGAATTGATCGATTACCCAATGCTCGCGGACCAATTTCATATTTGCCATTTACCCATCCCAAAATAAGATCATTAACTAACATATCAACAATTATTTCATTATTGGCCTCATAAATATCGTACTGTTCAACATCAAAAGGACAGCTTGAATCAAAATTAAGTCCAGAATAAACATCCCAATCGATTTTAGGATTTCCTGTAAAGTGAAGCTGTGCGTCAATCGCAGTTCCGATCGCAGAACCAGAATCGTTTGCTACAGGTGCAACAAAGATCTCAGCAAAAAGGCCAGACTCTTTCCATTTGGTGTTCCAATCACAATTTAATCCACATCCACCTCCGATGATTAACGGCATTCCTTTTTTCATGTTCGCTTTCGCAAATTGATAAAAGACATCAAATATCTTATCACTAAAAATACCTGCAAAATTACGAAATTCCGGATCATCCACACCCACATTATAGTATTGTGAATTCTCAAGATCTTCATACAAACTCAATTGAACATGAGGGGAGTTCAATAAAAAATCCATCAGTTTCTTCTCTTCTAATGAAGGTGATCTGTGATTTGAAAATGAAGCCAAAGCCATAAGTTTTCCTGCGTCTGAAAAACGAGAAAACGGCGCATTTTTGGGAAAAGTTGGGTCAGCCAAGCCATATATAGCAGTGTAACGATTCCCCGGTTCATTAAGTACATCGGCAAGTAAAGTTATATTAAACTCAGAATCTATCTCGTAAAAAGCACCTATCGCGCCTTCCCATAATAACGCATAACATGGTGTGCCCTTGGGTAAACTTGACAAGCCAAAAGCGCAAAGTAAGTGCGACCTCTCATGAGATGACGAAAAGTAATGAACAGGCTTTCCAATTAAACGCCGCTTGTCTAAGATTATATTGCTTTTATGCACGTTACGATATCCGACATAAGCACGCATCCCTAATAAGTGCTCTTCGCGTGGCCACCAACCACCAGTACAAATAATGTCTGGCATTTCGTCAAGTTCACTAAGGGTGTTAAATACGTCATGACTGGAAACTGGAGAATATCTGTAATTCGAGTTCTTCTCAGCTTCAATAGAAAACATCAAACGGCCATCTTTCAAGTAGGCAATAGCGCCGTCATGCCCTGGATTATAAGAAAGTATTTTCATTATATTAATTAATTTAGTGAGTTATGGATAGGTTCGTATCCATAACTATCGATTTTATAAAAGTGCTTGTAGGAAGTCTGTGACTAACCAATCGTCCAGCAAGTTCTTTAGAACGAGTTGGCCAAATGTTTATATGAAAGGCCATTGGAAGATGGGGTATTGGCGTTGGATCCCATTCAACACGCCTATGTACTAGACGATTATCAACAAACCAAAGTATTTCATTTGGCCCCCATTCAATTGCGTACCGATGGTAGGATTCTGATGCGTCAAAACCAAGATCTATAGAACTTGCTGCACCTCTATACCCATAATCAAACTTTACGCCATCAACACCTGGATTATAAAAAACATTAACCAAAAGACGATTTGTTCGATTTCCTGTAATCTCAATATCAATTTCCTGTCTAGGTGAATCACGATGAAGAAACATACCAGTAACCACTCCTGGAATATTTGATGCTTTAATAATAGCTTCAAATCTTCCATATAAATATCGGTCGCAACTAGTTAGCGCTGCAGCACTATATCCCCGAACACCTAAAAGTTCCCTTTTAACACTGAGAGCAGCTCCGAGTTCAGAAAGGAATTCCATGTTCGATGGACGAAACAACGCCATGTTATCCGTGAAGGTATCTTCTCGCGCATACCAAACTCTTGTATCAAGAAAGCCCAAACAGTCATCGATTCTAACTGGGTTTGCTGTAATTGTTAAATTTTCTTTTATCGTGGCAACATGAATACCTCGCCAGCACTGATGTGGTTCAACTACCCATGGAGATTTATCTCGATTAGGAGTCTCAATGCTTAGAACTTCGTCTATTTCAACAATTCTATCAAAAAGTTGTCGTTGTCCCAGGTCAGGCATCTCAGGAAAAGAATAAGCAGGAGGTGCACATCTGAGATATTCACAAATAACCTGCCACTTATTAGATGCTTTTATACTAAGAATACTAGCATCAAGCTCGTTGAGATCATCTATAATTTTTGATTTATCGTTAATCCTAGACTTACTCTTGGCTATAATAAATTTAGCTTGTGGATAAAGTTTTCTGAGTGTAAGGATTTCCCCCTCTAAAGAACCAATATTCACATATGCATCAAAAACTCGATCTCCACTTCCAGTAAGGAGCTTTTTAAGTTCTACATCTGGGAGTGTTTGGAGGTCACTACAACATCTGTATCCGAGCATTGATAGTGCCATTGCAAGTGATGAAAGTCCAGAATTTCTTGCTCCAAAGGCAAACACGGGCCGTTCACTTGGGCTAATATGAAATAATGATGCAGTTTCACTTGTAATAGCACCAATTTTAGTGAGTGTTGGAAGAATTGAATATGAGTTAGTGGAACTACCATCTCGTCGTTGGCAAATGATTGGTCGTCTTATCGCACATACATCTAGTAATTCAAACTGATGATTAATCCATAGATCAATAGGGCCTTTACAAGGAAGGAGTTTAAGTAGCTTTTCAGCACCTTCCCGTGAAACAACGTAGCCAGAAAGAAACCAAAGGCCACGTATTGGGCGAAACACATTATTTGAAATAAAGTTTTTTGGTGCGCCGTACTTCACTTCTTCATAAGATAGATATAAAATATCGAAATTACTTTTCTTATCGACTTGGTCTTTAATTTCTGACCACGCTTGATCCATTTTTTTTGCAAATCCAGATCGGAACCAGACATCGTCTTCAAGAATGAGCACGTACTCATAATTACTTGCTTTCACTTGTCGCCAGACATCTATATGTGAGCGAGCAACTGCAATCTCAGGTCTACTCATACGAATTGGAGAACTAAGTTCCATTTTTGTAGGTAAAGTTAACGGTTGCGGCTCAACGAAGAGCTGATCTCCAAGTGTATAAATCGGATCGATATCCTCATCTTCTAGTGGCTCTTGTAAAAAGTGGATAGCATCGACAGCGGCATAGCGCTCAGTAAGGTTCCAAAGCTCAGATCCAGAGTAATCCAACACGTGCCTTAGCTCCTGTTCCATATTAGTCCAACGATCTGGTTGGCGGTTCAGATTGATGACATAAATATGTTCTATTTTAGGTTGATCTTTGGTCTTCATTCGCCCGAATGCTAAGGATCTTTTTTGAGGCTGCAATCTCCGACATTTCATCGCAATGCGAAATAAGTATTTTGAAAGTGCAGACCATGGAGAGGCTAGATTCATAAATCTCTATTTGTTTTTATTAGATTATCATTCTTGGTAGCTACGGCAGTTTGAATACCTCCAATTTCTGTCATCGTTTCTATAACTAAGCTCCCATTTGCTTCTGGCAACATCTTCCCAATTGTGTAGTACAAGAAGCGTATGTTCTATTTCGGCATTCTCAGTTACAATATCAAATATTGATTTGGTAAGATTTCCAGGGCCAGTTGTCGATTGTATTTCAGGTAAACCATTCATCGTGCTTCTCTCAAGAGATAATGTGGCTTGAGTAAGTGCACATTCAATCACAGGATGACCACTACAAGCAATTAGTGGATTGTTGTTAAAATAAAAGATCCAACCCGTAGAATCTGCTCCTGATTTAGTAAAAACCGATGGTGGTACCATCATATTCGTTTCCTTATCATAGCATAGAGGTTGAATTTTTAATCGGCCATCACTAAAGAGGTATTGAATTGAAGCCCCATTATATACATCATCAGCGTCTATGTAGCAACCACCCTCCACGAAAATATAGCAGAGCCGAAAGTAGTCAGACTGCATTGCTGGATGATAACATTTGTCATAGGCTTGTAAATACCTTAAGCCCAGTCTCTTATAAATAAAATCTCTTGCTAGATACTTATCAAAAAGCATTCTCTCAATCCCTTGTTCCTCTATTTTTCTCCAAGTTTTTATACATTCCTCTACATCTTCAGGCAATCTATCTAAATTGTCCCAAAACTGTACAATCCTCATCGGAGGTTTTCTATCATATAGTGAGGAGGTTATAGTAGATCCACTGGGGCTTTGCACAAGCTTTCTAATAAAACATGAACGTGCATAGTGATTTTCTTCTGTAAGGTCATCTGTATTCATAAGTAATTTATATAAGAATATTTCTCACCATGGAGTTGAGATAAAACGTCCATGAGACTTCGAGTCTATTAATATTTAGTATGTATTGGTGCTTAAACAACTGGTTTGTATCTTCTGTAGTTCTATTAATTCGTTGATTCTATTATAGAACTTCATACTTTTTATTTTTTTACGTTCATTACCGTTATAATTACTTCAAATTTAAGCATAAAATTGAACAAAACAAATTTATACTATAAATTTTGAATTCTCTTCTTATTGGTTTAATATTTAAAAGCTCTTTCTTAATTTGCAAAGCTTCTAAAAAGAGCGATCTTTGCTCTCAATACTCTCCATGATAAAAACGACAGCAAAACTAAAGAAATAGACATCTGTTAAACAACTAAACATCAGGTATAAATAGTTGAAATTCCAATCAATTCAAGACTTAGATAAAGGTTAGAATATTATATTCAAATGGAGTTTATTAATATATAAAAAAACGTAGGAGAAAGTTGCGTTTATAACTGAATTTAATATTTTGGATTTTTTATATTTTAGCACTTTAGTGCAAGCCTATTTATATATAGGCTTTTGGAAGATATCCTTGGGCATAATCTGGCCACTTTAGCGAAAGCAATCAAGGAAGTAATGTCTGAAGAACTTTTAGCCTAATTGTGTAGTTTAGCAACTGATGCACCCCCAATATCATACTAAAATGGATTGGCGAAATAAAATTTGTCAATTCATTTTGGGTATTCAAATTATATTTTATCTACTTAGTTGTATCAAAGATTATATATAATATCAAAAAAATAGTCCTGAATAATAACAATTATTTTTTATCCGATTGCTAACCTATATTCTTTTAGCATACATTCATCAATTTTATTTAAAAAGATGTTGGTTATACTCCTAATGAATATCGCAATCTCAATTGAATGTGGTGTGTCATTTGAATAAAATATTTAGGCTAACGATATTCTCAGGAAAATCAATTTTCCACAAATTGATCTAGCAATCTAGCACAACCCAAATAACAAACTGACTATAAACACATTACCCCCGCTAGATCAAACTAAATTGATCTAGCAGTGATCTAGCGATCAGCGCTTTGGCGGGTAAATCATATACAATCCAAACAGCTTATCACAGAAAATCAGTTGATAAACAACACTTTAGACAACCAATACAAGGATTAACAATAAGCAAAGTCAACCAAAATCAGAACGAAACAAACTGCTAGACTGCTAGATTACCGCTAGACTTCTACAAGTATATCTAGCACCTGTATTACACTTATAGACAACAGCTTATACAGCAAGTGCTAGACTGCTAGACTTTTTTCGCAAAATTAAAATTTATGTAGTAATTCTGCAGGTTATAAAATCCTGCTCCGGCTCTTCGGGAAGATGTGGCGAGAGGTTACTTAAACTCCCGAGTGAGTTTTTCTATCTCAGGCGGGAGGTTGATGCAATGTTGTACAAAACAATTATATCTTCTGTACAAAAGAATTAATTGTTTTGTACAAAAGAATGCATTCTTTTGTACAAGAATACAAAAATATCCGGAATAGTTTTTGAAAAGACAAACCGGAGTTTTACTATACTCCGGCGTGGCATATCTTAAAACGACAGGTAAACTTGCACCCATAGTTCGATAATATTTTTAATAAATAAAAATCGCCTATTAAATATTATCTATATTTGTATTTCTAACAAAATATAGCATCTATCTAGGTAAATAGGCTGTTTTAATTGTATATAGAAGTGTATTTATCCTGAAACCTTTTAAAAAATTATATGAAGAAATTAGTTTTAGCGGGAATAATGGGCTTGCTTACTTGCCTCCCCGGTCAGCTACTAAAAGCACAACCTGCCCCGTGTGGTCCGGTGCCCGATCAGCGTCAGTTAAAATGGCAGGAAATGGAGATGTATGCTTTTATCCATTTCAGTATGAACACGTTTACGGATATGGAATGGGGATATGGCGACAAAGATCCTAAGCTGTTCAATCCTACTCAACTGGATTGCCGTCAATGGGCTCGCATTTGCAAGGAGGCGGGATTCAAGGGGATTATCCTCACAACTAAACACCACGACGGATTTTGCTTGTGGCCTTCCAAATACACCAACTATTCTGTAAAAGCTTCTCCATGGAAGGATGGCAAAGGTGATGTTATTGCGGAACTTCGCAAGGCGTGTGATGAGTATGGGCTAAAGCTTGGTCTTTACCTTTCTCCGTGGGATCGTAATAGTGCAGTCTATGGCACTCCCGATTATATTACTTATTTCCGCAATCAACTAAAGGAGATTCTGACTAATTACGGGGATATATTCGAAATGTGGTTTGACGGTGCCAATGGTGGTACGGGTTATTACGGCGGAGCCAACGAGCAACGAACCATAGATCGCAAGACTTATTATGACTGGCCAAATACGTATAAGCTGGTTTATTCTCTTCAGCCAAATATTATGTTGTTCAGTGATGCAGGCCCCGATTGCCGGTGGTGCGGAACAGAAGAAGGCTGGGTGGGAGAAACAAACTGGAGCACACTAAGGCGTGATGAGGTGTGGCCGGGATGGCCGCTGTATGAACAACTTCGCAACGGACACGAAGATGGCAATTACTGGGTTCCGGCGGAAGTGAATACTTCCATTCGTCCGGGATGGTTCTACCATGCTTCGGAAGATTCTAAGGTAAAAACGCCTCAGCAACTAGTTGAGTTGTATTATAACTCCATAGGGCGCAACGGCAATATGATTCTGAATCTGCCGGTGGATCGTCGCGGTCTTGTAAATGAAATAGATGAGAAGTCTTTGCTTGAATTTGCACGGATTATAAGAAAAGAGCTTGCCAATGATCTTGCGAAAGGGAAAATGGTTACGGCATCTAATATTCGTGAGAAGTCTAAAAGTTATGCTGCACGCAATGCTGTCGATGGAGATAACAAGACTTACTGGGCAACTGATGATGGTGTGACTAATGCTACGCTGACTCTCGACTTTAAGAAGAACACTACTTTCAATCGGGTTTTGCTGCGTGAGTACATTGCACTTGGGCAGCGTGTTAAGGCATTCACCGTTGATGCTTATCTGAATGGCAGCTGGAAGGAAGTGGTCAAAGCAACAACCATTGGTAACAAGCGCATTTTGCGTATTCCATCGACCACGGCTTCAAAAATTCGTATTCATATTACAGATTCGAAGGCTTGCCCTTTAATTTCTACATTGTCTGTTTACAATGCTCCGCTAGAAGCACAAAGTAACGATAACGAAAAAGGTAAACTAAATGTAACTAAGAACTGGAAGATTCTGAATGGTGATGCAACTGCTGCAGCTGCTATTGATGGCAATCCTGCTACCATTTATATACAGCAAGGTAATCTGCCTCACGAATTGATCATCGATTTACAAAAAGATGCTCAGATTTCAGAGTTCACTTATACTCCTGATAAGAAGGTGGGAGCTAAAGGGGTGATCTTCAATTATAGATTTTCTGTTTCTGCCGATGGGAAGAATTGGGAAACGATATCTGAAGGTGAATTCTCGAACATAAAAAACAATCCGATTCCTCAGACAAAGTATTTCCAGAAGAAAAAGGTACGTTTCGTGAAGCTTACGGCATTAAGCAATACGGATGGTACACAAGAGGCCGGATATGCGGAAATAGATGTGAAGTAATTACTTTAATACAAAAACACAGAAACTTATAACAGTCATGTTAAATAAAAAAATAAGAGTTTGCCTGCTGGTTGCATTAATTATGATTGGCATTCCAACAATGGCAAAAAACACAGTGTCTATCGTACCAAAACCTCTTTCTATGGAAGAAGGTTCCGGAGTATTCAACCTTAAAAGCGGACAAACCATAACTGCTACTGCCGCCAGTTTGCGTCCTGCAGCCGAATATCTGCAACAGGTAATTGGTGCAGCAACAGGGTATTCATTGAAAGTGAGCAACAGCAAAAGCAGTGTGATACAGATTTCTCTGGATAGTTCTCTGCCTAAAGCCGGTGCTTACCGATTGAAGGTAACTGCAAAGAGCATTAAGATTGAAGGGAAAGATTATCAGGGAGTGATTGTCGGTATTGCAACACTCCGACAATTATTGCAGGGACGCGCAATTCCCGAAGTGAAGATAGAGGACTCTCCTGCTCTTCCATGGAGAGGTTTTATGCTCGACTCTTCCCGTCACTTCTGGAGCAAAGCTGAAGTAAAAAGAGTACTCGACTTAATGGCTCTCTATAAACTGAACAAGTTTCACTGGCATCTCACCGATGATCAGGGATGGCGCATTGAAATAAAGAAATATCCTTTGCTTACTGAAAAAGGTGCGTGGAGACATTTCAATAATCAAGACCGCGATTGCCAGAAATTTGAGCAGAAATATGAGAACTCGGACTTCCACTTGCCGGAAGCAAAAATGCAGATTCAGGGAACAGATACTCTTTACGGCGGGTTCTATACTCAGAATGATATTCGTGAAGTGGTAGCTTACGCAACACAACGCGGCATCGACATTATTCCCGAAATAGATATGCCTGGACATTTTATGGCAGCTATCAGCAATTATCCGGATGTGGCCTGCTCAGGTATGGTTGGATGGGGAACCACGTTCTCCTCTCCTATCTGTCCGGGAAAAGATTCTTCTCTGGAATTTTGCAAAAATGTGTATCGTGAAGTGATGCAGTTATTCCCTTATCAATACATTCACTTAGGCGCCGACGAAGTGGAGAAAACCAACTGGAAGAAGTGCCCCGACTGCCAGCGCAGAATGAAGGAACAAGGACTGAATACTCCTGAGCAATTGCAGGCGTGGTTCGTTCACAACATGGAAAAGTTCTTTAACGAGAATGGTCGCCGCATGATAGGTTGGGACGAAATTCTGGAAGGTGGTCTGTCTAAAACAGCAACCATTACCTGGTGGCGTACCTGGGCTCCGAATGCTGTTCCACAGGCTACTGCACAAGGTAATCAGGCTATTCTGTGTCCTAACGGTGCATTCTATCTGGATAACTGGGAAGACAAGAATTCAATGTCTACTCTTTATAACTACAATCCACTGCTCGAAGGATTGTCTGATGCTCAGAAGCAGAATATCATCGGAGCACAATGTAACTTATGGACGGAATCGGTGCCAACTATTAAGAGAGTGGAATATTTGTTGTTCCCCCGACTGGTGGCATTCAGTGAGATGGTTTGGCTGCCTGCTGAGAAAAAGAATGAAAAGAATTTCTTAAACCGACTTCCTGCACAATTGAAATTACTGGAAGCTGAAAAGGTGAACTACCGTGTTCCGGATTTAGGCGGTTTCTATGAAACAAATGCGTTTATTGGCAGCAAGACATTAAATCTGACTTGTCTGAAACCGAATGTGGAGATTCGTTATACCACTGATGGCAAGAACCCTACAAGAAGTTCTGCCCTTTATAATGGTCCGATAACTATTGATCATTCCACTGATTATATTTTCCGAACTTTCCGTGCCGACGGAACTCCATCCGAAGCTGTAAAAGCGAAGTTTATCAAGATGGATTATTCTCCGGCTACTCCGGCCACCATTCAAGGAAGTGGATTGAAAGCTACCTGGCACGAATATGTTGGTGAACGTTGCCGTGAAATAGAAGCAGCTCCCGTAAATGGAGAGTATCAGGTTTCCACTGTCTCCATCCCAAAAGAAGTAAAAGGTAATATCGGCCTGGTACTGACCGGTTATCTGGATGTTCCTGCAGATGGAATCTACACCTTTGCATTGTTATCGGATGATGGCAGCACAATGGAAGTGGACGGTCAACTGATTCTTGATAATGATGGTGGTCACTCTCCAAAAGAGATTACTTCGCAAATGGCGCTTTCAAAAGGTCTTCACCCTGTAAAGATCCTCTATTTTGATCACAACGGCGGTACACTTAAAATGAGTACTTACAATGACAAAGGCGACAAGATTGAATGGCCAGCTGAATGGTTGAAGCATTAAAACTTAGAAAATAGAAGAGATAAGTAATTAAAATATAATGAAAGATGTTATTTTAAATTCAAAACTCATAAATTAGTATCCTCTTTTTACAGTAGTTTTAAATCAGCTAGAACAAGTTGTGGTATATGGTATGGAGAAGATTACATTAACTGTTTAAAATAATAGAAAAAATAATGGATAAATCACCTAAAAAAGCACTTTTTCCCATATTAGTTATATTAAGTTGTCTGATATATCTATTAACGGATAAAGCTAGTTATCTATATATTTATTTAAATTGGTTATTGACAATAGTCTTTGTATCCATTTTCTCTGTACAAATAATTGTTACAATTAAAAGATATAAAAAAATTGATTATTTAAGTATTGCAGGAGTTATAGCCTCTATCACAATATTAATAGTGGCTCTTTCTGTTAGTAAATGAATATAAAATAATACTTTCAAGATTATTAAATAATATAATCTTGAAAGTATTATTTTATCTCCGTTAACTCATAGGAAGTACTCCTTCCCCCTTCATCACTCTTTTGCAGAATACCTTTATTAATCAAATCCTGAATATCCCGAAGTGCTGTATCAGAGGAACATTTAGTAACTTTTGCCCATTTAGAAGAATTAAGCTTGCCATCAAAACCATCCCATAACATGTTTATCATTTTAACCTGACGATTGTTCATGCTGACCAGACGATGCTCTTCCCAGAAATTGGCTTTACCCAATACTCTGCTCAATGACTCTTCTGTTTCAAGAAGTGCTGCCTCCAAACAATCGAGAAACCATTCTAGCCACAAAGTTATATCAAGTCCACCTTTCTGTGTTTTTTCCAATATTTCGTAATATTGTTTTCGCTGTATGCGTATTTCGGCAGACATACTATAAAAGCGATGAGGTATTTCATCGGCACGAGCTAGAAACATATCGGCAATTGTACGGGCTGTACGTCCGTTGCCATCATCAAAAGGATGTATTGTGACAAACCATAAGTGGGCAACTCCTGCTTTCAAAACAGGATCTATCTGATGATCCGTATTTATCCATTCCAGAAATCTGCTCATTTCATAGGAAATCGATTTTGAATCGGGAGCTTCATAGTGCACTTTTTCTTTGCCCATTGCACCAGAGATTACCTGCATGGGGCCACCTTCATCCTGCCGCCAACCTCCAACTGTTATTTTAAACATGCCGCTTCTGCCTGTTGGAAATAATGCGGAATGCCAATTAAAAAGTCGTTCTTCTGTAAGTGGCTGCATAAAATTCTCAGTAGCATCGAGCATAACTTCTACAACACCATCTACGTAACGATCAGCTTCAGGCAGTCCGGAAACATCCATTCCTAAATGATGGGCTATGGATGAACGCACCTGATCATTGTCTAACAGCTCACCTTCTATCTCTGAAGATTTAATAACATCGCTTGTGAGTGCATTTAATATTGCTTCATTTTTTAAATCGAAACCAAGCAAACTCATTTTCCCTACAAGCTTTCCTTGTAAAGCTCGTACTTTGCCCAATTTATAGGATAAAACTGCATCATCCCATGTAAAATGAGGCCATTCGTCTTGTTGCCAGATATAGATCTTTCTCATAATCGCCGCATATTTTGCGGTAAATATAGCGATTATTCGCCGCAAACAAAATCATTCGCCGCATATTTTGCGGCGAATACAACTATTATTCACCGCAAAGGTATCTTTAGCAACTTAAAACTATATACAACAGTTGATATACAATAAAATAACGTTGGCAGAATCTTTATTAATTTAATTTTGCCAACGTTATTTTTATTATTAATTTTCAGACTTTACTAGTCTCTAAGTCCTATTTCAGAAGTACATTTTATAGTTTACACAGAATTGTTTTTATCTTAGTAATACTTCACAGCAGGAGCTTTGCTGCCTTTATAATCTTTATTCACATAAACGCGTATCCAGTCAATAAACATTGCTGGCATAGCATTCTTTTTCCATTCAGAAGAAACCGCAGCACCTGCCCAGGCGTTGGGATTAGTAGAAAATCCTGTGCTGAAAATCATGAAGAAGCCTTCCGGATCACTCCATGGCCAATCGTTATTGCCATTAGCACCTTTATTATGTTCAAAGTAAGTTTGTCCATTTACGCCTCCTACAATACGATCGGGATACCACTCCAGCCAGTAAATGTTCCATTGAGACATATCAGATAATTCGATAGAAGACGTTACACTGCCTGAACCACCTACTATACCAGCATAATGATTTTCGGAATGCAAAGTAAAATGAGCACGATTGTTCAATGTCTTCTTAGGATTTTCCAAAAGATCTATCTCTCCGTTTTTTGGCCAGCTAACCTTTTTATTTCCCATAAACCAAAGTGCATCGTTAAAACCAGTGTAAGCAGTACGCTTGAAACGAATCTCTATACGCATATTCTCGGTAAAGTTACACCACGCTTCCTTACTACCCGGCAAAGCGCTACGATAGCAACCATGTGAATACTTCACTTTCTTGCCAAAACCATTGTCTATAGAGTCTTTTTCTTCCTTTGTATAAATGCACAACACTCCGTCTTTTACTTCGGAACAACGAGCATTGTCTACACGTGCCGCACGACTCATGTGTTGTCCGCGATGTTCTATAAAGCCCTTTGGAAGAGCCTTTTTTGTATCGCGCTCTAAAAATTCGTGCGCTGTAAAGAATTGCCAGCCTTTCACCTTTGGATGTTCGGCTCCCGGAAACAATGTTAATTGTGCACCTGGATGGTCGTAAACCTGTGTTTCGTCATCTTTAGGAAGTGTCTTTGCAGCCAAGATACCTACTTCGCCGATAGCTGTACAAGATTTGCCATTTATCTCGGCTAAAGACTGGAGCTTGAAATAACGCGCCGGATAGGTTTTTCCGAAACGAACAAAATAAGGTACGGGATTATGCATGATGTTGCTGAACTCTCCAGCAGCACCGCAACGCTCCCACGTCTCGCCATCCGCACTTACATAAAAATTATATTTATAGATTGTTCCGGTCAAATCCTCGCCGGTAGCAGGAGTATAACTAAAGCCGTTTACAGGCACCTTATATCCCATATCAACAACAAGAGAATTGAGAGATTCCGTACGCCAGACCGTTTTTCTATCACCGTCAATAGCCAAAGCAGCATCTTTCTCACCTCCAATTACACGCCATTTATCTACAGGAACATCACTCAACGGCATTTCCACATCTTTATCCATAAAAGTGTCAGTATAGAATAAACCTGTTTTCATAATATTTGCTGTTCCACGAGCCGAACGAATAGTAACACGTATTCTTTCAATCTTACTGTCGGAAAAACGTATAAGTCTCTTATATCCTATGGTTGTTCCTTCTGCGATTTGCATCCATGCACCATTAACAAAAGCCTCAACCTGAAAACCCTCAACATGCTGTCCTTTGGATATATCTTCCTGAATAAGGAATGTATTAACCAAAGCATCCTTTTCTAATTTATACTCTTTAATATCCCCGGCTACTGCGCACCAATATTCATTTCCGTTCTGCAAATAATTGGTATCAAACGTCTTATTTATGTAGGAAGCAAATTCTTTGAGACGCTGCACGTCGCTGTCGTTAATCAAGCCGCGGGTATCGGGCGGTATGTTAAGCAACAAAACAGAATTATAGCCCACGGATTTGAAATAAATATCTGTTAAGTGCGCCAAAGACTTCACTTGCTTGTCTTGATCAGCATGATAAAACCATCCCGGACGAATAGATACATCGACTTCTGAAGGATACCAGAATAATTCATTAGCGCGGGCTACCAGTTCGCGACCGCCCAGATCTTTGGCTTTACCATAGATTCCCAACACCTTATTCTGTGCTCCCGAACGAGCATAAATGCCTGGAGTCAGAGCTGTAGCACTCCATTCAGTTTCACGTCCGATTCCTTTTTCATTGCCAACCCAACGCACATCATCACCCATAATAGCAGTTACTGCTTTAGGCTGTAAGCGACGGATAGTTTTCAGAATGGCATCCCAGTCGTATATTTGTTTCTTGCCATTAGGACCTTCACCATTAGCACCGTCAAACCAGACTTCATGTACTTCGCCGTAATTGGTAAGCAACTCAGTGAGTTGTTGAATAAAGAACCGGTTATAAGCAGGAGAATCGCCATAACAAGAAGCATTGCGATCCCAGGGAGATAGATAAATGCCAAATTTAAGGCCATATTTATTACAGGCATCGCGCAACTCGCGCACAACATCTCCTTTTCCTTCGCGCCAAGGGCTTGATGCTACTGAATGTTTGGTTGTTTTTGTAGGCCAAAGACAAAAACCATCATGATGCTTGGCTGTGATAATAGCCATTTTGAAACCTGATTCTTTGAGCGTGCGCACCCATTGATCGCAATCCAATTGTGTAGGATCAAAGATGGCAGGGTTTTCCGATCCATCGCCCCACTCACGCCCTGTAAAAGTATTTATACCGAAATGTAGAAAAGCTGTGAGCTCCATTTGCTGCCATTCCAGTTGCTGAGGAGTAGGCACAAGGCGAGAAGCCATATCAAGCTTTTCTTCCGCTGTAGCGTTATCAGGAAAAACAACATGTTTTTCATAAAATTTCTCTTGTGCCTGCATTCCTATAAATGACAGTATAAAAAATACAGATAGTATAATTCGTTTCATGGTATTTATATCTAAGCATTTCTATTTCAGAGGACTAACGATAAATTTGAATGTATAGTTGCGTACCGGAACACGATATTGTGGCAATACACCGGGTCCACAGGTTGCTGTACCTACGCCTGCCTGTGCCGCATCTAAATGAGCTGTAACAATACCTTCGCGCTTTAGCTCATTGATATGCGTTGCATCATCCAGTACTTTATCTGTAAAAGGAACCACACTAAACTGAAACAAAGTATCCGAACGGAAAACCAATCCTTCCCCACTTTCGTCTGCAAGTTGCATCCAACGAATATCGGTGCGGTTTCCTGTAGATTGAGGACGAACATAATAATGGAACATACGCTCCACGTCCGTACGATAAATTCCGATACGCCCTGACTCGTTGCGATCTATATATATTTCATTCTCGCCACGCCCAAGATAAGTCACATTGCTGTAAGCATCCGGCATTTCAAAAGTCAGTCCTACACGTGCTAAAGAAGTAACAACCGTTGTATCGGGAACAAAATGAGTTTCAATATTCAATGTTCCGTTACTTTTTAGTGTATAGACAAAAGAGGCTGTACCTACTTTTACGCCATTGGCATTTAGCAGTTCCACGTTGCTACGCCCTCCATGTGCCGATACCTGACAAGAAAGAGCGCGTTGAGTAAGTTTATCCAGTCCGGCTTTCCTCCAGGCCTTAGCACCTCCTGTCTTTTCGCGATTGTCATTATCCGTTGCTGCACGATAAAGACTCAGTACCAGCGGAGATGCCAGATATTCTTTATTATTGTATTTATATGAGCACAAAGCTCCGGTTTCATTATCAATATCAATCTTCACTTTTCTCGAAAGCTTAGAATCGCGAGGATGATAGTTTTTATTACCTTCGAGAATAAACTGATCGTAAGCCACTTCATAATCGGCAGCAATAACTGGTGTCGCCTCAACAGGTACCCAACTTAAATTAAGATAAGCCTCGCGAACATCCGAAGGAAGACTAACGGCACCTAATGTTATTTCTACCATAGTATGCGGAGCAGCATTAATTGTCCGTATGTCATCTGCTATCACTATACCATTATCACTAACAACTTGCCAATGCAGTTTATATGAGCTAAGGTCGGTAAAATCATACCAGTTTTTTATGCTGAGTGTCAAGTTACGGCTATCAAGCAATTTTGCTTTTATATATTGATACTCTTTTTTCACTTCAAGCAGATGTGGATGCGGTTCTCTATTAGCACCTACCAGCCCATTACAGCAGAAGTTACCGAAACTCGGAATATTCTTTGGACCGTAATCGCCGCCATACGACCAATACCAACGACCATTTTCATCAATCTCACGGAAAGACTGATCAACCCAGTCCCAGATACATCCACCTTGTACGATAGGCTCATTTTCAAAGACATTCATGTATTCTTTTAATCCACCGCCACTGTTACCCATGGCGTGCAAATATTCGTTCATGATAAATGGACGATAAACTTTCGGTTCTTTTTGATTTGCGTAAGCAAGCAGTTCATTTACACTGCGATACATACGACAATAAATATCCGTATTATAGTTTTGCTCGGCACGTTCGTATTGTACTGGACGCGAGTTATCAACAGATTTCATCCAATTATAAGTACGCTCGAAGTTAACACCGTTGCCAGCCTCATTGCCTAAGGACCAGATAATAATAGACGGATAATTTTTAGAGCGTTCATACATACGCCGTGTACGATCAAGATGAGCAGGCAGCCATGTTGTATCTTTAGCCAGAGACTCTGCACCATACCCCATACCATGCGATTCAATATTTGCTTCGTCTATCACATAAAGTCCGTAGCGGTCACACAACTGATACCAATAAGGATGAGTAGGATAATGAGCATTACGCACCGTATTCAGGTTATGCTGTTTCATCAAAAGGATATCCTTCTCCATAAGTTCCTTGCTTACAGTACGTCCTAATTGTGAATGTTCGTGTCTGTTAGCACCTTTCACAAGTATAGGTACGCCGTTCACGCAAAAGCGTCCATTCTTAATTTCGGAAGTACGGAAGCCCACTTTACAACCTGTGATATGCATTATTTTACCATCGGCATTTTTCAATGTCAACAATAAAGTATAAAGATTAGGATGTTCGGCACTCCAGGGTTTTACATCCGGAAGAGAGTGCTGATCAAAAACAATAGAATGGTTTGAGCTACGATTGTCAATAGGCTTTTCGTCTTTAAATATGATCTTTCCAGAAGTGTCTTCGAGGCTATATGCAAGAACGGCATTGCTTGTTGCCGTTCCTTCGATGGTTGCATTAAGAGCAAAAATTCCATCCTTGTACTTTTCCTTATCTAAGGAAGAAGTCACCTTATAATCTGCTATATATTGACGATGTGTACTATAAAGATAAACATCCCGCTCGATGCCGCTTAATCGCCACATGTCCTGGCATTCCAGATAAGAACCAGAACTCCAGCGGTAAACTTCAAGTGCTACGGTATTCTCCCCTTCTTTTATGTAATCTGTAATATCCCATTCGGCTGGTGTCTTAGAATCCTGGTTATAACCCAACAAATGTCCATTCACCCAAATGTAATAGAATGAAATGACACCTTCGCAACAAATAACGACACGGCGGTCTTTCCATGTTGCAGGCACAGTAAATGTACGACGGTACGATCCTACTTCGTTTTCGGCATAAGGTACCAACGGAGGATTCTTTTTAAAGTGAAATAAAGAGTCGTCAAATTCATAGGTTTCATTCACATAAATAGGTGTACCATACCCCTGACGTTCCCAGTTTCCCGGTACATTTATATCAGTCCAGCCGCCGACATAATATGATGGTTTATAAAAATCTTTGGGACGGTTATCCGGGTTCTTCACCCAATGAAATTTCCACGGGCCATTCAGACTCATGTAATAAGAAGAGTGTTCATAATCACCGGTTTTCACAGCTGATTCTGTTTGATAAGGCCATATATAAGTATGCGGAGCCAGTTTATTTTTTCCAAAAGCATATTGACTTTGCCATTCAGGCTGCGCTGTCTGAGCTGCCGTAGTTCCAACAAACAAACAAGCAGTTAATAAGTTTAAAAGACATTTCTTCATGGTACTGTATATCACAATTATTACTTTATTCTATTACTATCTCATCAAAATAGATACGTGCTTCCTGTCCGGGACGTACATGAGTTTCTGGACAATTGCCGGCTCCAATAGCTACAACACGAACATAACGAGTCTTCACTCCTACTTCAAATGAAATATCTTCGCGGAATGTTCCCTCACGGAATATTTCTTCTGCAGTATACTTAACTTCACTAGCTTTGTGATAAGCTTTATTATCAGAAGAGATCCATATTTCAATTTTAGCCGGCTTATGTGCAGCCATACCATAATTGGTTATTGAGCCTAACGAAATTTTATTCACACTTTCCTGTTTTTGTAAATCGACAGTGAAAGAAATAGAATCATTCTTCAGCCAGGAACACCATTCTCCATCCGTATATTTTAGGCTTCCACGTACACCGTTTACCAGCAAAGGAAGCTCATTGATTCCCATTCCAAACACTGGTTTTGCAGTAGCCTTATTCCATACAAGAGGTAGTTCGAGAGTCTTTCCAACTTGCTTCTTATTGATAAAAGTAGCTGCTTTGATTGTCTTTGCTTCCGTAAACATCAGAGCTTTGCTATAAAGTTTCGAGTTTGCCGTAGGCATACTGCCATTTGTTGTATATCGTATTTCCAAATCCGGACGAATACAATCCAGCTCTACTTTCAACGAACCATTCTGCGGAGATACAGCATGTTGTATATTATACATGGAACGTGCATAAACAATGCCTTTTGCAGCTATATGTTCATTGAAACGATCCATCGCCTTCAGATAATTATTCCAGTTTTTACGTTTCGGCTGCGTCCAGGCAACTTCTGCTAATGCCGACAAACGAGGGAAAATAAGATAATCTACATCTTCGGTAGAGTTACAGAACTCTGTCCAAAGCGAAGCCTGCACGCCCATCAGCAACTTTTCTATTTTGGGCGTCCAGTCTGCTTGTACAGGTTCGTAATCATAAACATCTTTCAATGTATTGTTTCCAAAATATGTTAGAGGTTCAAACCATTGAGGTCCTTGATAACGAATAAGATACATAACTTTAGCTGGTGTCATTACAAAACGATGACCCTGTTTAGCGGCTTTCAATGCTGCTTGTCCCATTCCTTGCCAACCAAAAATAACAGTTCCTTCGGGGATAGTTGCATTAGTTAGTTCGTCCCATCCCATCACTTCGCGGCCTTTACTCTGTACGTAGCGCGCCATACGTGCCATAAAGTAGCCTTGTAATTCTTCTTCATCTTTCAAGCCTTCTTTTTTCATTCGTGCTTGGCAAAGAGGGCATTCTTTCCAATGTGTTTTCCAGGCCTCATCTCCACCAAGATGAATATATTTAGATGGAAATAGTTCTACAATTTCATCAATCACCCCCTGCAAGAAAGTAAAAACGCTATCGTTTCCGGCACAATAAATAACATCTGCATGATTTCCGCCTAAACCTGGTAATACGCCAATATATTTATCGACAACAGGACATGCCAATAAAGGATAAGCAGCCAGTGCAGCATTGCTATGAGCCGGCATTTCAACTTCGGGAATTATTTCGATATGACGTTCTTCTGCATAGCGAACTATTTCACGAACATCATCCTGTGTATAAAACCCATTTTCACCAGTTGGTTCTCCTTGACGTGGATTGCGACGTTCTGGAAATACTTTTCCCGGACGTTCCACACGACGCGAGCCTACCTCTGTTAGTCGTGGATATTTCTTTATTTCAATGCGCCAACCGTTATCATCGGCAAAATGCAAATGAAGTCTGTTCAACTTCAGCATAGCCATGCAGTCTATTATGCGCAACAGATTTTGTTTAGGGGTAAAAAAGCGTGCAACATCTACCATTAAACCACGATATGCAAAACGGGGACTGTCTGTGATAGAGAATGTTGGTATAGCCCAATCTATATTTTTCACTTCCTGATTCTGTTCAATGGCAGCAGGTAATAATTGTCTAATGCCTTGTAAGGCATAAAAGAATCCTTTCTCTCCAGAAGCATAAATAACTATTTTATTTGTTGTAACTTCTAGTTTATATGATTCGTCCTTCAGTGTTCTGTCTGTAACGAGACATATATCACCCTTTGAATCGACAACCTTAATGCGAGGAGTAAATCCTGCAGATTTGATAAAAAGATTAGCAAACAACCGAACCTGATGGGCTTGCGCTTCATTTTCGACTGAAAAAGTTGTTTTTGCTGTAAAGTGAAAATATCCCTTACCCGGTATAATACTAACCGGGCAAGGAACTATAGAGAATGTTTGTGTTAAATTATCAGCTTGTATGGTTGTCACTGCTAAAAGCAGGTAACATACAACTGCATAAATATATTTCATAATGTCTTGTCATTATTTTAAATTACCTAATTATTCCTTATCCCTATTGAGTGAAAAACGTACCGGGTCATTATATTGCTCTTGCAATTTCAACAACTCTGTTTTCAAATTCTTTATAATTGATTCTGTTCCTGCTTTGTCATAGATATTATGCATTTCAGTTGGGTCTTTCTTTAAATCATACAATTCCCACTTATCAATATCATTATAAAAATGAATTAATTTGTAGCGAGCTGTACGTACACCATAATGCCGTTTTACCATATGTTCTGCCGGATATTCATAGAAATGGTAATACAGTGCTTTGCGCCATTTAGCAGGATGTTCTCCCCGTAACAATGGAACCAGCGAAATGCCCTGAATGTCTGATGGAATTTTAGCACCGGCTAATTCTAAGAATGTTGGTGCATAATCTATATTTTGTACCATTTCATTAATATCACCTTTACGATTAAAACCTTTAGGTAAACGCATAACTAACGGTGTACGCATAGATTCTTCGTACATAAAACGCTTATCAAACCATCCATGCTCACCCATATAAAATCCTTGATCGGAAGTATATACTACCAAGGTATTATCATCCAATCCTTTTGCTTTCAAATAATCAAGTACACGTCCGACATTGTCATCTAAAGATTTTAAAGTCTTCATGTAATCGCGCATATAACGTTGGCATTTCCAATTTGCGAGTTCCTTTCCATGAAGATCTTTTTTATAAAAATCATCGATAATGGGGCAGTAAAACTTATCCCAAGCTGCACGCTGAGCTTTATCTAAACGACCTAAGTATTTCTCGTAAAGAGCTTTAAGTCTGGACTTTTTATCCGGCTGTAACATTTTAAGATCGTAAATCATATCCATATCCTTTACAATACTCATTTCTTGAGATGCCGCAGCAGGACGTCCGTCGTAAGTATCAAAAAAATTGTTTGGTAATGGGAATGTTTTATCTTCATAAAGAGCCAAATTACACGTGTCAGCCATCCAGTTTCGATGAATTGCCTTATGATGAATTAAAATACAAAAAGGCTTGCTTTTATCTCTTTTAGATTCCAGCCAATCAATAGCATCATTTGTTATTATATTAGTTACATATCCATGTTTCTGAATTGTATCATTATTCTGTGTAATAAAACTCGGATTGTAATAATCGCCTTGTCCCGGTACAATCTCCCAATAGTTAAATCCTGTAGGTAGACTCTCCAAATGCCATTTCCCGACAAGTGCTGTTTCATAACCTGCTTTTTGCAACAACTTTGGAAAAGTTTGTTGTGAAGCATCAAAAACACAAGTTGTATTGTCATAGAACTTATTGGCACAACTGTGCTTACCTGTAATCATACAAGCTCTACTGGGACCACTTAATGAATTGGCAACAAAACTATTTGTGAAACGTACACCATCAGCAGCAATACGATCCAGGTTGGGTGTTTCTACATAGCGATGATCATAACAACTCATCATTTGTGCGGTATGATCGTCAGTCATTATAAAAACAATATTATAAGGCAGTCCGGATTTTGCAACTTCCTTAGCCTGACAAGCTGTAGATAGTAGAGTTGCCATTCCGGCAAACGGATAAAGGATATTCATTTTAGATGGTCTCATAATCATTGAAAGGAGTTATAAAAGTTATCACTTCTAATAATATAGAAGTGATAACTTTATTTATTACTACTTGTGAAAGCAGATACTATAAACTAATAACCGAAATTATTATCATTATTTGTAAGAGCAGGATTAGCGTCTATTTCGCTGGAAGGTATTGGCAGAAGCAAATTTTTCTTTAAAAAATCGTCTGTTAAAGTACCGTTATTGAAACTATAATCAACGTAAGCATTTGTACTTGTATCATAATTTAGGTCACCCAATGTAGTTAATTCATGATTAATATTAAGTTCCAAAAGCTTTTTAAAATATACAGTTCCGCGAATACGTACCATATCAAAGATATCCGGTTCGCCACAAAGTTCAATAATACGTTCAAAATAAAGTTTCTCCTTAACTTGATCTTTTGTAAGCGATATTGACCAATCTGCAGGTTGAGTTGATGCAACGGCAGATGATTTACGTGCTCGTGCCAACACTTCATTTGCAAGGCTAATTGCTTTTTTAGTATCGCCTAGCTCATTATAAACATCAGCCATCAGCAGTAACATCTCAGAATAACGATAAACAATTAAATTTTTATGAGACATGGTACCACTTTGATTCTGATCATACATCTTAGCATAGAAAGGCCATTTATTGCTATTGCCAACTTTGGTAAAATTAACAGCTGATTGAACCACCTGATCATTATATGGTGAAGATCCATGGGCTGTTGCATAATTCTGCAAAACACTAATAGTAGGATTCTTCGCATCCGTAAAATCGGCATAAGGCAATTTTGCTACCAACTGCAATTTGGTACTTGCTGTTCCTGGAACAATTGCAGTAGAAGACGCATAAGTCCAATAAGGATAAGTATAAGTAGAATCGTTTGCGCAAAGCGAAGTACCCACTTGAGCTTTAGGATTAGCTTGATTATTACCGGAACGAGTTCTCCATTTCGTTAAGAATGTAGCTTCAATACGAGGATCACCAGAATAAGTTCCTTGATGCAAATCGTAAGCAAATTTAGTAACACGATAAGTTCCCCATGCAATACCAGCTGTGGAACTAGCAGGTGCAAAACGGTTGCTGCCACGATTGTAACAATCGACAGCAGATGTAGAAGAGAAATTTACCTGAATAATAGCTTCTTTAGAATTAGTGTAATTTCCAAATAGATTTCCAAATTTTGATTCTAATGAAAAGGCATTACTTGCATAGACTGCATCGAACATATCTTTGGCCTTTTGTAAATTGGCGGAAGCATCAATATCCAAAGTCGCCATTTTAAAATAGACTTTACCCAAAAAAGCTTTAGCTGCCCATGAATTTAACCTTCCACGAGATGAAGTTGCAGAGATGGCTGTGGCATCTTGTAAATCTTTAACAACTTGTTGTAATACAGTGGCAACAGGCGTACGTTCTGCAGATATACCATCTGATGTAGAAGCAATTGTTTTAAAAGGAACATCACCAAATAAAGATACCAGATTATAGTAAGCTATTGCTCTGATAAATTTAGCTTCGCCTCCTTTTTGAATTTTTACATTTTCGGACAAACTGCTTTTGTCAATACTTTCAAGAAAGGCATTTGTTTCAGAAATAATCTTATACATACCTTTCCACGCACTGGAGACTAATCCGTTTGCCGGCAAGGTTGCCAATTCACTCAATGTTCCATCGTCGGCACCATTGCGTTGTGCCCATGTTAAACCTGATGCAACAACAGGCACTTCTTGCCACAATTGTCCGTAAGCAGCATTTGCCGACATGTAACCATAGCAGCCTAACAAGGCTAATTCTGCATTGCTTTCTGATTGGAAAACAACATTATTGTTCTGGGTATATAAAGGGTCTTCGTTAAGCAATGAGCTACATGCCGATAAACAAAACATTGCTGTCAAAGACAAAATATAATATTTATACTTTTTCATTTTCACTGTTTTTTAGATCAAAAAGTTAAGTTTAAGCCAAATACATAAGAACGAGGATTAGGGTAAGAGTTCATATCAACACCCGGACAAAGTCCGTTGAAAGCGAATGAATTTACCTCTGGGTCATAGCCACTGTAATTGGTTATAATAAATGCATTTTTAACTGATGCATAAACAGAAGCATTCTGGAGACCTATTTTCTTTATTAAAGTCTTAGGCAATAAATAGTTTAATGTAATATCAGAACAACGTAAATAACTACCATCTTCAATATATCGGTCCATTACGTAATTCTGTACAACAAAAGTAGAACTTGGATATAAATTGGAAGGATTATCAGCTGTCCACATATTTAGATATGCCTTACGGATGAGGTTACCCGATTTTGAACCCGGCATATTAATATAGCGATTGTTTGTGTTTAATATATCACGGCCTTCTACTCCATTGAATGAAGCTGACAAGGTCAGGCTCTTCCATGAAAAAGAGGTGGAGAATCCGTACGTAAAGTCTGGATTGGAGTTACCAATAATATCACGGTCGTTTTCGTTTATAACACCGTCTCCATTTCTATCTAAAAATTTAACATCACCAGCTACAGGAACATTACCGCTAAATGATTTATAGTAGCCAACTGTTCCATCATCTTTAATGTACTTCACACCGTCACTTGTAATATCTTCCTTTTGCACGATTCCCTGTGTTTTGTATCCGAAGAATAATCCCGGAGCTTCACCTTGAAGGAAGATATGAGCAGTACCAAAGTGGTCGCCAATAGAATTACCATAGTAACCTACTCTATCACCGAGACATCCAAAGTTAGAAGGTAGAAGTCCCAGATTTACAATTTCACCCTTATTGATACCTATATTACCTTTTACATCCCATTTCCAGTTTTTATTGTCAACAATCTGTGCATTCAACGAAACTTCAATTCCCTTGTTATTTAAATCTCCTTGATTATAATAAGTTGAAGAGAATCCAGCTGAACCGGGAAGTGTTCTTGATATCAACAAGTCTGTTGTCTTTTTCTGATAAACATCAATACTACCACTCAAACGTGATTTTAGTATGCTAAAGTCAAGACCTGCATTCCATGAAGTTGTTTTTTCCCATTTCAAACTATTGTTAGCCAGATTTGTAACCGAAAATGCAGTTAAATTATTACCTGAGCCATCTGCATAATAGAGAGATGAAGAAGAACCATACATAGAGAATGTAGAGTATGGGTTAATGCTTTGATTACCAGTAACACCATAACTTAAACGAAGTTTCAGCTGATTAACCCATGTAAGTTTCTTCACAAAACCTTCTTGTTCCATACGCCATGCAACTGATGCAGAAGGAAAATATCCCCAACGATTTTTCTTAGAGAACTTACTGGAACCATCAGCGCGTAGAGATGCTGTAATCAGATACTTATCAAGCATAGAGAAATTTGCACGTCCAAGATAAGAAAGTAACTGATAATCTGACTGAGCTGGTGCTGAATTGGTTACATTACTTGCCATGTGAAGGCCATTTTCCCGAAGTTCAAAGAATGTAAACTGATTGCCTTGAACATTCTTATTCAGGAAGTTATAATCTTCGTAAGTAGCTCCGACTGTTGCATCTAATTTGGCAAAAGAGTTAATCTTTGTGTTATAGTTCATGATATTCTCAAAAGAGATATTGCTTTTATCAAGATTAGACAGTGCCAACAAACCTTGGTTATTCATACCTTGATAAAGCTCCAAACCATACCAACGTTTTCGCTCATTTGTATTCAAATTACCACCGGTACGAAGGTTATAACGGAAATTCTTATTGATCTGCCATCCTAAATCTAAGCTGGTTTTGAAAGTCCTGTCATTAGCATCATCCACATAATCGGTTAACCAGCTGGAAATAGTTGTTTTATTCTCATTGCTAAAAGTTGGGTCACCATTAGGTCTTACGAATGGGGCATAGTCTAAAGCAGTACGTGAGATAGCACCTGTTGAACCTCCCAAGCTATTACCACCTGCCATCATGTTATTTTTGCGAATTGCGCCACTCAATGACAAATCCAGTTTTACCGATTTAGATAAATTTGCACTTATGTTTGCACGTAAATCACCTTGTTTCAAAGAAGTTTGTTTCACCGTGCCATTGATATCTTTATAATTCGCAGAAATATAGTAGGTCATTTTATCCGATCCTCCGTTTAAAGACACCGAATAATTTTGTGAAAGAGCCGAAGTGTAGATCTCTTTTTGCCAATTACGGTAACTCAGTACATTATATGTTTCAGGATCTTCAGGATTATATTGGCTATAAGCATCACTGAACACATATCTAACTTCATCTCCAACGATATGAAATGGTAATGAATTAGAATCTGAAATCCGACTGTTTGTATACTCAGCGTATTCTTTCAGATTAATCATATCCATTAATCTTGAAGCATTCGCAACTGTAAATGTGGCAGTAGCATTGACTTTTGCTTTGCCTTGCTTTCCTTTTTTCGTAGTAACCAAAATAACACCATTAGCTCCACGTGAACCGTAAATCGCAGTAGAAGAGGCGTCTTTCAAAACTGTTATATCTTCAATGTCTGCTGGGTTCAAAGAAGACAACGGATCCTGATTAATCTGAAAATCACTACCACCAACAGCTGAAGAAGCGAATTCTCCGGCTGATGATTGAGGAATATTATCAATTACATACAATGGTTGGTTGTCACCACGTAGAGAACTAGCACCACGTATGGTAACAGAAGATGCAGCCCCAACAGTTGAAGAAGCTGTATTAACAACAAGCCCAGCCACTTTTCCAGATAACAGATTGTCGATAGAAGTAGCTTTGGATGCATCATTCGCATCAGGACGCATCGTACTTAAAGCACCAGTCAAATCGCCTTTGCGAGCTGTACCATAAGCAACCACAACCACTTCATCAAGTAATTGAGTATCTTCTTTTAAAGTTACGTTTATTACAGACTTATTTCCTACAATTATGCTTTGCGTTGCATAACCGATAAAAGAAAAAGTTAAAGTAGATTTAGGGTTCGGGACGTCAATCTTATAATTACCATTCATATCTGTAATTGTTCCGATTGTTGTTCCATTGACCTTTACATTAATACCCGGCATACCTTCATTGGTAACATCAATTATTTTACCGGTCACTTTAACTTGCTGTGCGTAGGTTTCAAGAACCGGCATCAAACAAAAAAGTGATAATAGAAGAACATTTAATAATTTCGATCTCATAGAATTAAATTTGAATTAAGTAAAAACTAGCATCACAATAAATGCGGCACAAATATATATTCAGTGAGAAAAAGCAATGTCCAATAATCACTATTTTGAGCTCCAAATTTAGCTAATCACCCACTTAAAAACAGGATTAAACAATATTGGACTTCAAAATAATCAAGACTGGATTTTCTTCTTCAATTTTCTCGTTGAAATGTTGTTTGATTACTGGCAAAAAGCTATTTTCGCACAATCTTTATAAAGATTCTATGCAACGAACCTTGTTAATCATACTAACAATACTATTATTAATATCCCCACTTAAAAGTAGAGGTAACGAACAATATGCTTTTCAGCAAATAAGTACTCAAAATGGATTGTCTTCATCTGTTCGTTGCTTGATTGTTAGTCATGAAAAAGGCTATGTTTGGATTGGAACAAAATCCGGAATCGGGCGTTTTGACGGTTACGAACTAAAAGTATATCGTTGTGGCAATATTACTCATATTGCAGAAGATAAAGAACATAACATCTGGGCGATAACTCCGAAAGGACTTTTCTGCTACAATTATCTAAAAGATGAATTCCTGCAGGTTAGTGATAAGGATAATAATCCCGTAATTGCATCTTCTATCTGCCTTTGGAGTGATGGCGTTTTATTTGGAGGAAACGGGATGTTGTATAAATATAGTTATACAGATCATCAAACATCTTTTTTATGCTCAGTTTTTTCGAGAAAAAAATATAATATCACTAATCTGCTAAAATGGGACAGGCATACTTTAATTGCTACAGATCGTTGGAGTAGTGCTTTACTGATTGATCCCCAAACAGGACATACACGACCCGTTCCATTTGAAAGCAACGAGGTAATAGCTACATTCATTGACAAGAATGGCAACATATGGTTAGCGCCTTATCATCAAGGTGTAAAATGTTATAACAAAAAAGGTCAACTATTGCACTCATACAATACTCAAAATTCGATAATGCGAACTAATGTCGTATTATCTATTACTGAGAGTAAGGGGCGGATATGGATTGGGACAGATGGAGCTGGTATATATATTGTTAATCCGCAGAACGACAAAATGGATGAGTTAATGCATATTCCAGGAGATTCATATTCTTTGCCCACAAACTCCATTCTATGTTTATATGCAGATTCTAACAATAATATATGGGCAGGAAGTGTACGTAGCGGTCTGATTAATATTAAAAAGACTGGCATGAGAATTTATTCGGATGCAATACCTGGCATGGAATACGGATTGAGCGAAAAATCAGCTTTAAGTATTTATCAGGATGAAAAAGAAAGCATCTGGATTGGTACAGATGGTGGTGGTATAAATCGGTTTAATCCTATAACGAAAAAGTTTCATCATGTTCTTTCCACGTGGGGTGATAAAGTTTCCTCCATTACAGGTATAAATAAACAATACCTGTTGGTCACATTGTTTAGTAAGGGATTGTTCTTTTTCGATAAACAAAAAGAACAATACAAGCCTCTTATTATTGTAAATGACAAGATCAATACATTATTATGTCAACGAGGAAAAACAGTAAACGTTTTTCAAAATACGCCAAAAACAGTACTTTTACTTTCGGAACAACCATATTGTTACGATTTAAATTTAAAGAAATTTACCCCTATCACAATAGATAAACGGGTACATAACATTGCAGGAACAATGCTGCCAATATGTAGTAAAGGCACTCTTACATACTTGCACGATTTCAAACATATCTATCTATTCGATTCTCGAACAAACTATATGAAAGCAATATATGAATGTAAAGGTGATACAACTTTTAATTCAGTATCTGCTGATGAGCAAGGCCTTCTCTGGATAGGAAGTAATCATGGATTAGGACGTTATTCTGTCAAAAATAGGAAATATACAAATATACCTAATAGTCTGATTAATGAAATAAATTCTCTGATTTGTGACAAACAAGGACGAGTTTGGATTGGAACTGAAGGTAAACTATTAGTCCATATTATCCGTACAGGGAAATTTATATTGTATGGAGAAGCGGATGGCATTATTCAAAACGAATATTTAGAAAAGCCACGTCTTTTATCCTTACAAGGTGATATTTACATGGGAGGGGTTAACGGCTTACTTTGCATCGATAAAAAATTGCCGTACGAAGCTTCTATACAGCCGAGTCTAAAGTTGGCTGAAATATTTGTCGGAGGTGAGCGTGTTAATGAATACATTACCAATAATGATTTCAAGATTAAGGAACAAAGCAATTCTGTATCTATCAAAATTATAGCTCAGGATAAAGACATCTTTCGAAAATCGATGTATCGCTACAGCATACGTGGAGCTAAAGAACAAACGATCTATTCCTATCAACCGGAATTGATGCTTAATGGGCTTTCTTCTGGTACATACCAGATGTGGGCTGCATGCAGTACTCGTACCGGTGGATGGACAAAAGATTATCTGATTTTAAATTTAAAAGTACTTCCACCATGGTATAAATCCAATTGGTTTATAGTGTTTTGCATTCTGATTATTATTTCAGTAATATTCCTTACTTTCTACTCATTACTACGCCGCAAAGAAAATAAACTAAAATGGGCTATGAAAGAACATGAACAACAGATCTATGAAGAAAAAGTACGTTTACTTATTAATATAAACCATGAGCTACGTACACCATTAACATTAATTCATGCTCCCCTGAAACAATTACTGAATATGATGTCTCACAAAGATGAAAAATATTCATTAATACAAAGTATTAGCAAACAGTCCGAGCGCATGAAAGATTTGCTAAACATGGTGCTTAATGTGCGGAAAATGGAAGTTGGACAAAGTACTTTGAATATTGAAGTTGTTAATATACACTCGTGGATAGAGCAGCTTATTGAAGATTTCAGGCCTGAATTAAACATGAATAATATTTCGATAGTCTATCAAGCTGATAAAGATATAGAAAATCTTCCTTTTGATAAGGAAAAATGTACTACAATACTAACAAATTTGCTTATCAATGCTCTAAAATATAGCTCTGAGAAGAATCAAATATGTGTATCTACCTGTTTGTCTGAAGACGGAACACGTGTACGGATATCTGTTTCCGACCAAGGTCCGGGGCTGAAAGGAGTAGATATTAACAGTTTGTTCATTCGTTTTTATCAAGGTGAAAATAGCCGTCCTGGAACAGGTATCGGACTTTCATATTCAAAAATTCTAGCAGAGCAACACAGAGGAAGTATTGGTGCTTATGATCATGGCGATAAACCAGGAGCTACTTTCTGGTTTGAATTACCGCGGGATATGCAAACAGGTAAAATAACCCTTCAACCTCAAGCCTATCTTAATGAACTATTAGCTCCGATAAAGGATATTGAAGGTTCACCAGAAACAATGCAAGAAATTGAGGATACCCGAAAATATACATTATTAATAGTTGATGACAACAAAGATCTAACAAATTATCTTACTACAGCAATTAAGGATAAATTCAAAAAAATAGAGGTTGCCTATAACGGAGAAGAAGCTTTAAAGATATGCCGCGAATCACATCCTGACGTTATTGTCAGTGACATCCAAATGCCACTTATGAATGGGTATGAGTTTTGTAAATGTGTAAAAGAAGATATCGAAATAAGCCATATTCCTATAATCTTACTTACAGCCCGTAACGACGAAGAAAGTCAGATATTCGGATACAAAAATGGAGCAGATGCTTATTTGACTAAACCTTTTGAAATCAACATTCTATATACTATTATCCAAAGCCAGCTAAAGAATCGTGAACGAATGCGTACACGTTATACGGAAAAGCTGCCACTTCCTCAACCACAAGAAAGTACGTTCAGTTCGGTTGATGAGGATTTTTTAAGGAAACTGAATAAATTACTCTTCGAAAATATTAATAATCAACAACTTGGAATACCGTTTATTTGTACTGAAATGGGAATGAGCCGCGCATCTCTATATAATAAAATGAAGGTATTAACAGGTATGGGAATTAATGATTACATTACCAAAGTCCGATTAGAGCAAGCCATATATTTACTAACTCAGAGCTCTCTTAGCATAAACGAAATTGCGGATCAGACTGGATTTTCGACACCACGATATTTCAGCACAGTATTTAAACAATATATGGGTTGCACACCTACTCAATATAAAGAATCTTTATAGATATACTATCATATTTTTGCTCTTTTGTTCTATCTTAACCAAGAAAAATCTTGTCTTTTATTCCTAATATTCACTTTCTGATATTCTGTTTGATTATAAACTCATTTATAACCTCTTTCCCTCACCTCTTTAACGCATACTTATTTTATGCAGATAATAGCCTGAATAGTTGAAATTCATCAATTTTCAAAAAAAATGGCTCGAAATGGTGAGGGTAGAGCCCAAAAGTGAGGGCAAAGTGAGGGTTAAAAATTCATCCACGACTTTTAAAAAGCTATGATTTTACAAATTATACAAAAAAGTGAGGGAGTGAGGGTAGATTTTTTGTTTTATATTGAAGCTAAAAATAGATATTGCAAACTCTGGTCGGAGTTTATTTCCCAACCATTCGCCAATAATTTTCAGCCATTCACCTATGGATTTTATTTATTAGGCAATGAGTGCTTATTTATTGGTTTTTTATTTTATCCTGTAGATAAGGTTTTGTATTTTTGCAATATAACTAAATACAGAACAGATTTTATGAAATATAATTTTGATGAGGTTATTGACCGCACTGGTACTGATGCCTTGAAGCTTGAAGCACTGAAACCAAGATGGGGACGAGACGACTTACTGCCTCTATGGGTTGCCGATATGGATTTCCGCACGCCACCGTTTATAATGAATGCAATAAAAGAGCGTTGCGAAAAAGAGGTTCTTGGCTACACCAGCAAACCAGCTTCTTATTATCAGGCTATTGAGAATTGGCTGTTTACAAGATATGACTGGAAAGTTTCCAAGGAACTGATTAGCTTCACCCCGGGAATTGTAGTTGGACTTGCTCACGTTTTGAAGTGCTTTACTCAACCAGGAGATAAGGTTTTGATTCAGAGTCCGGTTTATCATCCGTTCTTTCTTGTAACAGAACATAATTATCGCGAGGTTGTGCGCAATCCGCTGATTCTGGAAAATGGTCAGTACAAAATGGATCTGGATCATTTTAAGGAAGCTGTAAAAGGATGCAAGCTGTTCATTTTATGCAATCCTCACAATCCGGGTGGAAGAGTGTGGACGAAAGAGGAACTGGAAGCTGTCGCTGAAATTTGTTATGAGAACGGAACAATGGTTATCTCTGATGAAATTCATGCCGACCTTACACTGAAAGGATTTACGCATACTCCTTTTGCTAAGATTTCAGAGAAAGCCAGAGTGAACTCTATTACATTTATGTCGCCAAGTAAAGCATTTAATATGCCGGGATTGGCTAGTTCTTATTGCATTATTGAGAACGATGAAGTGAGGAAAAAAATCAGAAATTACCTGAATGCCAGCGAGTTTTCGGAAGGGCATATTTTTGCATTCATAACCGTTGCTGCGGCCTACGAGCATGGTACAGAATGGTTAAATCAGCTATTGGATTATATTCAAGACAATATTGACTATGTGGATAGCTATCTGCAAAAAAATATGCCGCTTATTAAAGCTATTCGTCCGCAGGCTTCTTACCTGATATTCCTTGATTGCAAGGAATTAGGATTTAATCAGGAGGAACTGGTAGACTTCTTTGTTGATAAAGCACACTTGGCTTTGAATGACGGATCGATGTTTGGTAAAGAAGGTACCGGATTTATGCGTATGAATGCTGGATGCCCTAGATCTATTCTGGAACAAGCTCTCACTCAGTTGCAGAAAGCATACAACAATAAATTTGTAGACTAAAAATATTGCCCTGACAGTTGGTTTTATCCATTGTGTGGAAAACTACTGTCAGGGCTTTTTATATCTAATAACTAAATACCTAATCCGTCTGTAAAAAGCCCTTCTACTGCTTTTTGTTGCAAAATGTTTGAGTAAGGAGGCAGAGGAGTTGTTAACCATACATTACCACCAATCACTGTATTGTGCCCAATCACAATCCTTCCTAAAACAGTGGAATTGGAATAGATTGTAACATGATCTTCAAGAATAGGATGACGAGGAATATCCTTGGCATGAGCTTTATCTGCCAGAATACTTTTTGCACCCAGCGTTACACCTTGATACAACCTTACGTGGTTACCTATTATACAAGTCTCGCCAATAACTACTCCGGTTCCATGATCAATACTGAAATACTCGCCTATCTTTGCTGCCGGATGAATATCAATACCGGTTTCGGAATGTGCCAGTTCTGAAATAATCCGGGGAATTGTAGGAACTCCAAGAAGCAACAATTCATGAGCCACACGATGATTTATCAGTGCTTTTATGGTTGGATAAGAGAATATAACCTCAGCATAACTTTTCGCCGATGGATCTCTGTCGAAGGTTGCTTTTACATCTGTGCACAGCAACCGTTTTATTTCCGGAATCTTATCTATAAAAATAAGAGCCAACTCTGAAGCTTTCGATTTTATATCTTTTCCCACTGCATATTGAGAACTAAAACAGATACCATTATATATCTGTTCTGTTAACAATGAATATAGTCTTTCTGTATTCATTCCTATATGATACTTCAGCGTTTTTTGATTGGCTATTGAATCACCAAAAAATCCGGGGAAAATAATCGATTTAATAAGCTCTACTATTTCTGCAGTTTTTTCGATTGACGGCAGTGGCTTATCATGCCGGGGTATATATTTATACTCTTCCGTTGAATGTTGAGAAAGTATATCTACATTCTTCAATATGGTTTCTGTTGGACTTAACATAATGATTCTGCTGTTTAGTGATTGTTTACTTTAAATGTAATATTCTGTAGGATCTATCAATCTTGCTTTTACTGCATAGATTGTTAGTGCATGAATACTGGAAACTCCCAGTTTCCGAAAAATATTTTTCCGGTGTGTAACTACCGTGTGATAACTGAGGCTTCGTATTGAAGCTACTTCTTTTGTTGTTTTTCCACCTGCTATTAAGGTTACAATATCCTTTTCGGTAGGTGTAAGATGAATATCTTCAAAAGTGGATTTTACGGGCGCACTATTTTTGCGCATTAAAATATTCAGCAATTCTGACTGAATATAGTATCGTCCTTTTAAAGTATAGATGATTGCTATTTTAAGTTCTTCCAGCTCAACACTTTTTAGAATGATATTCGATTGCATATCTTCTGCAAAGAAAGCCAGTTCGTCTTCTTTAAACTCATCTCCAATAAAGAGTTTACGAATACTTTTATGTCTTTGAAAAAAATCAATTAGCTCGTCTTTATCTGAAAAATCAAACAACTCTACATCCATAATAAGCATAACCTCTTCCTCGGATAGTTTATCCAGTAAATCTTCCAGGTCTTGCTTATCTTGTGATTCTATAACGGAATCGACAAGCTCATTTTTCTCTGCCCATGTTTTTAGAGCATAGGATGTAAGCGGCTGATTATCCGCAATGATAAGAGTTGTTTTAGTCATCTTCTTTAGATTAGGAATTAAATACGTTTTTCAATCTTTTTGTGATGGTACAAAGATATACCATGGTGAGGGAAAGATAAATCCCCTTTAGATGGCATTTAACTACCACATTTATGGTAATAGCAAAAGCAACATAATATTGATAGATTCATTAAGCTGGACACACAAAAATAATCTATAAAAGTAGAAAAATAGTCCAGCAACACAATACAAACACCTATCAATCAACTAATTAAATACGAATAACATAAAATAACAGTTAGACTAATTTTCTATCAGAATAGACTATTTTACATAAGCATAAAACATATATTCTATTAATTCGCAACCGATAGCCAATCAAAAGTTTATAATCATAACCACAATTATAAATCTAAAAAGTAAAAACATGAAAAACAGTAAGAATCTAATTCTTAGAAAAACCAAGATGGAAAGAAGATTCTGCATTGCCAGAATGGCAATAGCTTTAGGTCTTCTAAGTGCCTCTCCTCTTATGGCCGGAAATAGTTCCGGAACCAATTTATTAAGTCCCTATTCTGTGAACAAACAGCAGACAAAGAAAATAACCGGAGTTATTGTCGATGCAAAGGGGACACCTATTATTGGAGCTTCTATTAAAGTAAAAGGAACACAAACAGGAACAATAACCGATTTGGATGGAAAATTTGAATTATCAATAGATCCTTCAAGCAAAGTACTCGAAGTGACTTTCATCGGAATGAAAAAAGAAGAGGTTGCTATTGGAAATAATACGAAATTTGCAATAACATTGTCTGAAGAAAGTATCGGACTGGATGAAGTTGTAGTAGTAGGTTATGGTACCCAGAAAAAAGCAACAGTAACAGGTTCTGTATCTCAGGTTGGAGGTGACGAACTGAAAAAGGTTGCTTCAATAAACTTAAGTGGTGCTTTAGCTGGAAAAACAGCCGGTGTTATTTCAAACGTTCGTTCCGGTGAACCAGGTGAAGATGGTGCCAGCATTTTAATTCGTGGTAAAGGAACTTTTGGAAGCACTTCTCCGCTGATTGTGGTCGATGGTGTGGCCGATCGTAGTTTCAGTCGTTTAAATCCGGAAGATATTGAAACTATTTCTGTATTGAAGGATGCTTCTGCTGCTATTTACGGTGCCCGTGCAGCAAATGGTGTAATTCTTATTACTACCAAACGTGGTAAAGAAGGAAAAGTGAAGATCAATTATAATGGTAATGTAGGTTTTACCCAACCAACCCGCGTTCCTGACATGTTAAATGCTTTCCAATACGCAACATATATAAACGAATATGACAGAGGACATGATATGTACGAAACATATTCAAAAGATGTACTTCAGAAATTGCAGGATGGATCGGACCCTATCAATTATCCTAGTACGAACTGGTGGAAAGCTGTTTCTAAAGATTGGGCTACCAAGACTCAGCACAGTTTGTCAGTAAGCGGTGGTAATGAGAATGTTTCTTTCTATACATCTGTTCAATATTTATGGCAGGATGCTATATATAAAGAAAGTGCGCAAAACTACAGTCAATATCAGTTCACTACAAATGTAGATGCTAAGGTTGGTAAAAGAGCTAAGTTTAGTTTTGATATCTTAGGACGACAGGAAGTGAGAAACAAAGGTGTATTTGAGACAGATTACTTGTTTGGTAAATTCCTGTCAACTTCTCCGATGGCTGCTGCTTATTATCCTAATGGATTGCCTAGAAGTGGTTACGACGGAATTACCAACAATGCTGCAATAATGGTAACAGACAAACCAGGTACAAACAAGCTTAAATATAACATTCTTACTTTAAAGCCTACTTTACGTCTTGATCTCGATCCTATTACTAAAGGATTATATGTAGAAGGATATGCAGCTTTAGACTTCTCTTTCAGAACAGGAAAGAGCTTAAATACTCCTTATGACTTATATTTATACAATAATTCAAGCGGAGAATATGAAAATCAGAGAGCTGGTACCGGAGCTATCAGTGTAAACTCATGGGCTGACAATTCTAATAAAATTACCTTAAATGGACGTTTGGGATATAGTCGTACATTTAAAGAAGCTCATAAAATTGATGCATTTGTAGCTTACGAACAAAGCAAATATAACTTTAGTTCTGTATCTGCATATCGCACAAATTATCTTTCGGCTGCTATTCCTGAAATTGATTTCGGTAGTGATGTTCCTAAAGATAAAAACAACGGAGGATATTCAGATGCATCAGCTCGCAGAAATGTTTTCGGACGTATCAACTACAGTTATAACAACAAATATCTGGCAGAGTTCACTTTACGTGTTGATGGTTCTCAAAATTTTGCCAAAGGTCATCGTTGGGGTACATTCCCAGGTGTTTCTGCCGGTTGGGTTATTTCTGAAGAAAACTTTTTCGAGGGAATTAAGCCTGTTGTAAGTTTCTTAAAGTTAAAAGGATCATGGGGATTAATGGGTAATGATGCTGTACCGGCATACCAGTTCCTTACAGAATATGGCTTAGGAAGTGGGGCTACTTTCGGTACAGAAAATGCTGTTAACAAAAGCACTTATATGGTTAGAACAGCCAATCCTCTTATCACATGGGAAAAAGCTCAGACTTACAACATAGGTATCTCTACCCAGTATCTTGACGGAAAATTCGGATTAGATATTGATTACTTCAAATCTATGAGACATGACATTCTGATTTCCAGAAATGCTTCAGTGCCTTCTTACACCGGACTTACTCTACCTCAGGAAAATTTAGGTAAGGTTAATAATCAGGGTATTGAGCTTATTGCAAATTACCAGGACAAAGCAGGCGACTTTAAATGGGGTGTAAGCGGTAACTTTACCTATGCAAAGAATAAGGTAGTATACATGGACGAAGCAAAAACAACTCCAGCATGGCAAAAAACAGAAGGTCATCCAATTGATGGATTTGAATTATACGAAGCAACAGGAATCTATCAAACACAGGAACAAATAGACAATACTCCACATATTGCAGGGACACAAGCTGGAAATCTTATTTATAAGGACAGAAATGGTGATAATGATATTACATCGGAGGATGCATATCGTGTAAACCAATCAAGTACTCCTCAAATTATGTATGGTTTCACATTAAACGGTTCATGGAAAGGATTCGATCTGAATATTTTCTTCCAGGGACAAGCATTGGCTAAACAAATTATTCAGCCAAGTATGAACATGGTTACTGATTTTTATAATGGCAGATGGGTTGATACAAATACTGCAGAACAAAATGCAAAAGCAAGATGGCCAAGAGCTTTCATAAAACAGACATACGGTGATGCTTTCAATGGAGTTACTTCAACATGGTGGATGAGAGATGCAAGCTTCCTGAGACTTAAATCTCTGGAATTAGGTTATACTCTTCCTAAGAAAGTAACAAAATTATTAAGTATAGAAAATATGAGAATTTATGCAAACGGTAATAATCTATTCTCTATAGATAACATAAAGATCTGTGATCCTGAAGTTCCAGACAATGTTGCTGGTACAAACTTCTATCCACAACAGAGAATTGTCACTGTTGGTGTAAATGTCACTTTCTAATTTAACTAGTAACTCTAAACTTATAAAGAAATGAAAAAAATATATATATGCGCAGCCATGATGATGGCTGGAATGTTCAGCTCATGCACTGATATACTGGATCAGAGTCCGCTCAATTCATATACTGATAGTGCTATCTGGGGTGATTTGGCTCTATCGGAAACATTCCTGAACGACCAGTACAATAATGTAGAAGCTGAAACTCAGAAAGGATCACGATTTGCAAGTTATACAGAAGAAGTGTATCAAATGCATAAATATGGTACTGAGTCTATCCAGCAAGGTTTACTCTCTCCCGATCAGTCGAATATCGGATGGGATGGTTCAACGTGGAATCCATGGTCTTTCTATTACAAAGCAATTCGTAATACCAATATATTCTTGGAAAATATTGATAGAGTATCTGCAACAGGTGAAGAAAATATTAAATGGAAAAATGAACAAATTGGCCAGGCGTATTTCCTGAGAGGATTCTTCTATTGTCAGCTTTACAGCTTATTCGGCGAAGTTCCACTTATTAAAAATTCATATGGACTTAATGATGATTTCACCAAACAGGTTCGGGCTCCTAAAGATGATGTAGCAGAATACATCGTTTCACAATGTGACAGTGCCGCAATATTTTTACCTGTAAAGTATAGCGACGATACCGACCTGGGAAGAGCTACAAAAGGAGCTGCACTGGCTTTGAAAGCAAGAACACTTTTGTATGCAGCCAGCCCACTTTTCGGCACTCCATCTCAAGCTAAGTGGAAAAGAGCATCTGATGCAAACAAAGCTGTTATTGATCTGAAAGATGAAAGCGGAGCACCTGCTTATTATCTGCAAGATGTATCAACCAGTGAAGAGTATGCAAATCTGTTTGTTGACAGCCAAAATCCGGAGGTTATTTTTGAAAAACTATACAACACCCAAGGTGAAGGTGCTTATAATAACTCATATTTGTTCCAGACTCCTTGTGGAACTGGAAGTGGTTTTAACGGATGGGGAAACTTCCAGGCTACTCAAGAGATTGTTGATAAGTTTGAGATGGCCAATGGAACTCCTTATGTAAGAGGATCTGAAAAAGAAAATCCTTATTTAAACAGAGATTTGCGTTTCGCTGCAACCATATTTACTGATGGATCTACATGGGGATACCGTGCTGATGAAAGAGAAGTAGAATGTTTCTTTGGAGCAGAAGACGGAGTTCCAAACGGTAAGGACAGCCGTCGCGGAGATTCATGGTGGAATGGTACTCAAACGGGCTATTATATCAGAAAATTCCTTGACAGAAATTATGATACTTATGCTACTGATGCTCCAAACACTCCTTATTTCATGTTCCGTTTAGCTGAATTCTATTTGAACTATGCAGAATGTCAGATTGAATTAGGTAACGCACCAGAAGCTGTTGAATACATCAATAAAATAAGAAGACGCGTTCACATGCCGGATATTACAGGTGATAATATTGTAGCAAAGTATAGACATGAAAGACAGATTGAACTAGTATTCGAAGGTCAACGCTGGTTCGATATCAGACGCTGGATGATTATTGAAGATGTTTATAGCAAACCTGTTACTGGTATGATTATCTGGAAACATAGTGACGGAAGCAAAACTTATGAACTGAATTCTGAACCTATCGAATACAGAACATTCCATGCACCTAAAAATTATTGGTTGCCAATTCCTAGATATGAGTTAAGAAGAGCTCCACAACTGGATCCAGCTCCTTATCAATAGGGTTAATAACATCAGAATGCCTTGAATTATTTAAGGCATTCTGATAAAAACAAATTTTATTTTGAACAAGATTTCTTTTACTGTTGAAACATGAAAAAACTTCTGATAATAACATATCTATTCTTACTGGCAATATCAGCAAAAGCACAAATGTTTTTCGGAGAGAATCAGAGCAAACAGGATTCTATCTTTGAAAGTCTGGCAGCCACACCGCCAATGGGCTGGAACAGCTGGAATAAGTTTGGCTGTGAAGTGAATGAAAGTCTATTAAAGCAAATGGCGGATGCTATGGCTAACTCAGGCATGAAAGATGCCGGATATCAATATATCGTAATTGACGATTGCTGGCAGGTTGGTCGTGATAAAGATGGAAACATTATAGCTGATCCTAAAGCTTTTCCAAATGGAATTAAAGCATTGGCAGATTATATTCACAACAAAGGATTAAAGCTTGGAATATATTCATGTGCTGGTTCTCTAACATGTCAGGGAAGACCGGGCAGCAGAGGATATCAGTTTCAGGATGCACGCCAATATGCAAAATGGGGAGTTGATTACCTGAAGTATGACTGGTGCTCAAATGAAGGACAAAATGCAGAAGCGGCATACAGAACAATGAGCGATGCTCTCAAAGTTTGTGGACGACCTATCGTTTTCAGTATTTGTGAATGGGGCGAAAGTCAGCCATGGAAATGGGCTAAAGGTGTAGGACACTTGTGGCGTACTACTGCCGACATTCGTGATTGTTATCAATGCAAATTCGATTGGGGTGGTGTTGGTGTTCTTGATATCATTGATGCTGTAGCCGAATTATACCCTTATGCAGGGCCTGGTCATTGGAATGACGCAGAGATGCTTGAAATTGGTAATGGTGGAATGACAAAAGACGAATACATTACTCATTTTTCAATGTGGGCAATGTTGGCAGCTCCATTAATGGCTGGTAACGACCTTCGTTCTATGGATAAAGATACCAAAGAGATACTTACAAACAAGGAAGTTATTGCTGTAGATCAGGATAGCCTTGGACAACAAGCCAGGCGCTTTATGGATATGGGAGATCATGAAATATGGGCAAAACCTTTGGCTAAAGGTGAAGTTGCCGTATGTTTCCTTAACCGTACTGATCACGAATGGCAACTCGATTATAACTGGAAAAAAGATGTGATGTACTTTGCGAATGATGTGAATATTCACAAAAAAGAATATACAATCAGGGATTTATGGAAACATAAAGATATTGGCACAACAGCTGCAAATACAAAATGTAACATACCTGCGCATGGAACACTCATGGTGCGGTTAAACCTTAAAAAATAAATCTAATCTAAAAGGGATGAAAATATTTAAGAATATAAGATTGATAGTAGTTGCAACAATGGTTACCCTGGTTGGCTGCGGTTCAACGTCAGGCAATGATCCAGAGATTAATAAACCTGATACTGAAAAACCTGAATATACCGCAGACTATGATGATGGAACTACAATCTATATCAATGTAAAAATTGCTATTGACAGAAAAGGTTGGCAAACACAATCTCCAGCTTTTTTTAAAGAAAAACTAACGACTCAATGGAACGAAATCAATGCCCGTTTCAATAATTGCGATAAAAAACATCAGCTTAAAAGAAAATATATTTTCAAACCTGACCTCGACGATATTATTGTTTATGACGGTTGTTCATATTGGGGCGAGAATGGTGCAGACGCCAAAGCTATCCAACAAATGGACAAAAACATATTCAAGTTGGTTGTCATCTATGACTTCTTTTATGAAGGAGCTGAAAAGGGTGAATATGGCGGAGGATGTGGCAACAATAACGGAATTGGAACAATATTGGTTATAAATGGATCTGAAGGCATGAAAAATAAATACAACGATCATTTCAACCAATACACTTATCGTGCCATTACCCATGAATTGGGACATTTCCGGGGAGTTATTGATTTATATGCCGATGTTGTTGAAGGAAAAAACAATCCTGTCAATGGTGAAGGATTCACTCCTCCTCACTGCCTGATGAACGATTATTGTTACACTCCTGATGAGGAAAGTTGCTGGAGTGATTATGCAATAAAAATTATTAATATGGTTGGTAATACCAAACAAAGTGGTCTTATTGACGAGTTAATGTATCGGGATTTTGCTGATAATATGATTCTAAAAATGACAATTAACGGAACACCAGCCAACGGGAAAATTGCTCTTTATCAGGCAACTTATTCATACGAAACATGGTGCAACACTGTTAGTAAAACTCCATATTGTACTTACAATATACAGAATGGCAGTTATACTATAAACAATCTCAGAGGTTTGTTCTTTAAAAATCCTGAGAATAAATGGGACAGAAGACAGGTATTTCTGGTTGAAGCAACTACTGCTGACGGACAAAAGAAATATGCCTGGATATCTGATTTCATAATGCATAACAGTGGAATGGATGGAAATAAAACTTATGAGGTAAAATTTGACTTTTAAAAGTGAACTACAACACATTCAAAAAAATAGGTATTATATTTACATAATGTTTTACAACCAATTACAAAGACTTTAAACTTAAAAAATAAATTATGAATATCAGACTACGTTCCTTGTTTTTTCTGACTGCTATAGGGATTACAACTATAGTTTCTGCAAAAAACAAAGCCATAGAGCCTATACTTCAGGTACCTTTTACTCAGGTACACTTTAATGATAATTTCTGGGCACCAAGAATTGAAATAAACCGAACTGTATCTATTCCATCCGCATTTAAGGAATGTGAGAAAAATGGCAGATTTGATAACTTCGCTCTTGCCGGAAAACTAATTAAAGGGGAACATAAAGGTGACTTTTCCTTTGACGATACAGACCCTTATAAAATAATTGAGGGAGCATCTTATTCTCTTGCAGTGAAATATGATAAGAAACTGGATGCTTATCTGGATAGCGTTATCAATCTTATCCGTGCAGCACAAGAACCCGATGGGTATCTTTGTACCTGCGTTACTAACAACTGCACTCGTCTTTCGGGTTGGTGGGGAACTCATCGCTGGGAAAAGATCAACAGTCATGAACTATACAACTGTGGACATTTATATGAAGCTGCAGTAGCTCACTATCAGGCAACAGGAAAAAAGACATTATTGAATATCGCGATTAAGAATGCCGATCTGGTATGTGCAACATTTGGTCCGAACAACGGTCAAATTCACCGTCCTTCTGGTCACCCTATTGTAGAAATGGCACTCTGTAAGTTATACAAGGTTACCGGTAACAAGAAATATCTTGATATGGCTAAATACTTTGTAGAAGAAACAGGTAGAGGAACCGATGGACACAGATTAAGTGAATACAGTCAGGATCATATGCCTATTCTGAAGCAAGATGAGATAAAGGGGCATGCAGTAAGGGCTGGTTATTTATATTCAGGAGTAGCTGATGTTGCCTATCTTACCAAAGATACAGCCTATTTCAACGCTCTGACTCGTATCTGGGATAATATGGCGAGTAAGAAATTGTATATAACTGGTGGTATTGGGTCACGAGCACAAGGTGAAGGGTTCGGTCCTAATTATGAGCTGAACAATCATACTGCATATTGTGAAACATGTGCTGCAATTGCAAATGTATACTGGAATCAACGAATGTTCCTGGCTACAGGCGATGCAAAATATATAGATGTTCTTGAACGAGCTCTTTATAATGGAGTAATTTCAGGAGTATCATTAAGCGGAAACAAGTTTTTCTACGATAATCCTCTTGAGTCAATGGGACAGCATGAACGTCAGGCATGGTTTGGTTGTGCATGTTGTCCCGGAAACATCACTCGTTTCATGGCATCTGTACCCACTTATATGTATGCTACACAGGGTAATGATATTTTCGTAAATCTATATGCGCAAAGCAACGGTAAAGTTAAAGCGGAGAAAAATGAAGTATCAATGAAGCAGACCACTCAATATCCTTGGGACGGCAAAATTACAATTTCTGTAAACCCTTTAAAAAGTGGAAAGTTTGCTATCAGTCTTCGTATACCGGGATGGGCTGGTAACCAACCTGTACCTACCAATCTTTACAAATTTACAGAAAAAGCATTGTCCGGCTATAACGTTCGGGTAAATGGAAAGATCGTTAAATTATCCGTTAAAGATGGATATGTATCAGTTGATCGTCAGTGGAAAAAAGGAGATGTAATTGAACTAAATCTGCCAATGTCTGTACGTCGTATACAAGCTAATGAGAATGTAGCTGACGATAAAGGAAAACTAGCTATAGAAAGAGGACCAATTGTATATTGTATTGAAGGCAAAGATCAGACAGATAAACATGTATTCAATAAATATATTCCGGAAAATACAAAGATGGATTATACTTTCCAAAAAGATTTGCTCAACGGTGTAATGGTATTGAAAGGAAATGCAAAAGAAGTAACTTTAAGCGGTGAAGAAAAAGATGTTCCATTCACAGCAATTCCATACTCAACATGGAACAATCGCGGAACAGACGAGATGGCCGTATGGATTCCTTCTTCAGTTAAATACACCCATCCTACTCCACTGCCTACTATCGCTTCCAAAGCACGTACTATAATTGTCAAGGCTCCTATTCAAAACGATGCTCCTGATTCAGCCTCTACTGAAGAATGGGCCTGGGGGGTAAATGATCAATGGGAACCTAAAAGTTCTTCAGATACATCAAAACCATATCATTACTGGTGGCTAAAAAGAGGAACACCTGAAACACTGGCTTATGAATTTGAAAATGAAGAAACAGTATCTAATGTTGAGGTTTACTGGCTGGACATTGATCAATATGATGGTAACTTCAGAGTGCCAGAAAGCTGGAAACTATATTATAAGGACGGTGATAGCTGGAAAGAAGTAGAAGCTAAAAGTCCTTATACAACTAAAAAGGATTGTTACAACAGTCTCGACTTCACTCCAGTAAAAACAAAAGGTTTGAAAATTGTAGCAAAATTACAAGACGGAGAATCAGGAGGAGTTCTCGAATGGAAAGTTAAATAAGTACTATAAAAAAAGGATGTTCAAACATGAGCATCCTTTTTTATAGCATTCATTTATAAATTAAACTTTCTTACTAAGATCTCCTCTGCCTTCAAAATCAATCATGGCTTTTTTCCATTCTTCAGAAATAGGATAAGTAGATCTTGTTTTTGCATCAAAACATACCATTACTGTATGGCAAATGCATTTCACTTCATTTGTTTCTGTATCAATCAGTTGTTGAAAAAGCTTAAAACTCTTAGTTCCGATCTCCACCACGGTTGTTTGTACAGCAACTTGCTCATTAGGATAAACAGGCAATATAAAATTCACCTGAATATTTGCAATTACTACTCCAACATCTTTATTGATGCTCATATTTGGGATAACATCTTTAAAATAGGATGTTTTTCCTAAATCATAAAACGAAAAATAGACTGAGTTATTCACATGTCCCAATGCATCAAAATCATTAAAACGCAACTGAATAGGGACTGTATGATTAAATTTTAGTTTTTCCATCGTTAATATATTATTTATTGCAAAAATACTCTTTTTTACAATCTATTAGCAACAATCTGTATTAATTGACATTTAAAAAACTACAATTTACAACTTTATTTATTAGATTTGTAGGCAAATTATGATAAATCACACACAAAAATGGCTAAAATAACAAAAGAAGCGGCTTTGCTCTACCACTCACAGGGTAAGCCTGGAAAAATCGAGGTAGTTCCTACCAAACCTTACAGTACCCAAACTGACTTATCTTTGGCATACTCTCCCGGAGTTGCAGAACCTTGTCTAGAAATTGAAAAGAATGCGTTAACAGCGTATGATTATACAGCTAAAGGAAACTTAGTAGCTGTAATTTCCAACGGTACTGCAGTACTTGGACTTGGAGATATTGGTGCAATGGCCGGAAAACCGGTTATGGAAGGTAAAGGATTGCTCTTTAAAATATATGGAGGAATCGATGTTTTTGATATTGAAGTTAACGAAAAAGATCCCGAAAAATTTATTGAAGCTGTAAAAGCTATCGCTCCAACTTTCGGAGGTATTAACCTGGAAGATATTAAAGCTCCTGAATGTTTTGAAATTGAAAAACGTTTGAAGGCAGAACTTGATATCCCTGTAATGCATGATGACCAACACGGTACTGCTATTATTTCCAGCGCAGGTTTGCTTAACGCACTTGAAGTAGCCGGAAAGAAGATAGAAGATGTTAAGATCGTTGTTAACGGTGCTGGTGCAGCTGCTGTTTCTTGTACAAAATTATATATTGCTCTTGGAGCTCGTTTGGAAAACATTGTAATGCTCGACAGTAAAGGTGTTATCTCAACTGAACGTACAAATCTTGATGAATCTAAGAAGTTCTTTGCAACTTCACGCACTGACATTCACACTTTGGCAGAAGCAATTAAAGATGCGGATGTATTCTTAGGACTTTCTAAAGGAAATATATTATCACAGGATATGGTTCGCTCAATGGCTAACAACCCAATTGTGTTTGCTTGTGCAAATCCTATTCCTGAAATTACATACGAAGATGCACTTGCAGCTCGTCCTGATGTATTAATGTCAACCGGTCGTTCTGACTATCCAAACCAGATTAACAACGTAATTGGATTCCCTTATATATTCCGTGGTGCTCTTGACACTCGTGCAAGTGCCATCAATGAAGAAATGAAACTGGCTGCTGTTAAGGCTATAGCTGATTTGGCTAAGCTGCCTATCCCTGAAATTGTAAACAAAGTATATAATGTAACCAATCTGTCTTTTGGTCCTGAATACTTTATTCCAAAACCTGTTGATCCACGTTTGATCACTGAAGTTTCTATGGCTGTTGCTAAAGCTGCTATGGAATCAGGAGTTGCACGTAAACCTATTGAAGACTGGGATGCTTATAAGAAGCATCTTCGTGAATTGATGGGTTATGAATCTAAGCTGACTAGTCAACTATATGACACAGCTCGTACAGATCCCAAGAAAGTTGTTTTTGCAGAAGGTGGACACCCCAACATGTTGAAAGCTGCTGTTGAAGCTAAGAACGAAGGTATCTGTCACCCTATTTTATTAGGAAATGAAGAACGAATTGAAAAGTTGGCAAAAGAATATGATTTGCATCTTGACGGAATTGAGATTGTAAATTTACGTCATGACAGTCAAGCTGAACGTCGTGATCGTTATGCTCATATACTTGCCGAAAAGCGTGCACGTGAAGGAGCTAATTACGATGAAGCTACCGATAAGATGTTCGAACGTAACTATTTTGGTATGATGATGGTTGAAACCGGTGAAGCAGATGCTTTCATTACTGGTTTGTACACTAAATACTCTAATACAATTAAAGTTGCAAAAGAAGTAATCGGTATTCAGGAAGGATACAAGCATTTCGGAACAATGCACATTCTTAATTCAAAGAAAGGCACTTACTTTCTTGCTGATACATTGATTAACCGCCACCCAGATACAGAAACACTGACTGACATAGCAAGACTTTCTGCTAAAACTGTTCGTTTCTTCAATCAAACTCCGGTTATGGCTATGTTATCATACTCAAACTTCGGTTCTGATCCTGTAGGTAGCCCTGCAAAAGTACATGATGCTGTAAAACAAATGCAAGAAGCTTATCCTGACTTAGCTATTGATGGAGAAATGCAGGTTAACTTTGCTATGGACAAAAAACTTCGTGATGCGAAATATCCATTCACAAAATTGTTTGGCAAAGATGTAAACACATTAATATTCCCGAACTTAAGTTCTGCGAACTCTAGCTATAAGTTAATTCAGGCTATGAACGACAGTGAACTGATCGGTCCTATTCAAATGGGTCTTAACAAACCTATTCATTTTACTGATAGCGAAAGTTCTGTTCGTGACATCGTGAACATCACTGCTGTAGCTGTTATTGATGCTATTGTTGCTGAAAAGACAAAGAACGCTAAGTAACATAAACTTTTTATTGGGGGTGGTAAAATTGGAAGACTTTAATGCTTTCTATTTATCACCCCTTATTCTTTCCGTTCCTCAAAATACAACTAATCAAAAGAGAGTATTCTAATCGCAATCTGCTTTTATTAGTTCATTTTAAATATCGTTTTAACATCATAAAATCTTATTTAATAGACAATTTGATGATATATCCTCCACCATATATTGATTTACCAAGTCTCACCCTTACATTTTCACACAAGTCTTTAAAAAAAGCAAAAAGATATCTTTTCGTCACTAAAAAAAACAAAAACAACCAATTTGATGTTTATTTCCACTTTAAATTATTAATTTGTTTGATATTTAAAATTAAAACAATAAATTTGCAATCACAACTTAAGACAACAACATTTTTAACATACAACAACCAATAAAAGAAATCTTATGAATGCAAGTAAAGTTTTAGACGACCTGAAAAGAAGGTTCCCTAACGAACCAGAGTATCATCAGGCAGTGGAAGAAGTACTTTCTACTATTGAAGACGAATACAACAAACACCCTGAGTTTGACAAAGCAAACTTAATTGAGCGTCTTTGTATTCCAGATAGAGTTTTCCAATTCAGAGTTACATGGATGGACGATAAAGGTAATATTCAGACTAACATGGGTTACCGTATCCAGCATAATAACGTTATCGGCCCTTACAAAGGCGGTTTACGTTTTCACAGCTCTGTAAACCTTTCAATCCTTAAATTCTTAGCATTCGAACAAACATTCAAGAATTCATTGACAACATTACCAATGGGTGGTGCTAAAGGTGGATCCGACTTCTCTCCTCGTGGAAAGTCAAATGCTGAGGTTATGCGTTTCGTACAATCATTCATGCTTGAATTGTGGAAACACATTGGTCCAGACCAGGATGTTCCTGCAGGTGACATTGGTGTTGGTGGCCGCGAAATTGGTTTCATGTTCGGTATGTACAAGAAACTTTGCAAAGAATTTACTGGTACATTCACAGGTAAAGGTCGTGAATACGGTGGTTCTTTAATCCGTCCTGAAGCAACAGGTTACGGTAACATCTACTTCCTGATGGAAATGTTAAAGACTAAAGGAACAGATCTTAAAGGTAAAGTATGTACAGTATCTGGTTCAGGTAACGTTGCTCAATACACTATCGAAAAAGTTCTTGAACTAGGTGGTAAAGTTGTTACTTGCTCTGATTCTGACGGATATGTTTATGATCCAGACGGAATTGACAGCGAAAAACTTGCTTACATCATGGAACTGAAGAATGTATACAGAGGACGTATCCGTGAATATGCAGAGAAATACGGTTGCAAATATGTTGAAGGAGCTAAGCCTTGGGGTGAAAAATGTGATATCGCTCTTCCATCTGCAACTCAGAATGAATTGAACGGAGACCATGCTAAGACATTGGTTGCTAACGGATGTATCGCAGTTAGTGAAGGTGCAAACATGCCTTCTACTCCAGAAGCTATCAAAGTATTCCAGGATGCTAAGATTCTTTATGCTCCAGGTAAAGCTGCAAATGCTGGTGGTGTATCTGTTTCTGGTCTTGAAATGTCTCAAAACTCAATCAGATTAAGCTGGTCTACTGAAGAAGTTGACGCTAAATTGAAGAGCATTATGCAGAATATCCACGAAGCTTGCGTTAAATACGGAACTGAAGCCGACGGATATGTAAACTATGTGAAAGGTGCAAACGTTGCAGGTTTCATGAAAGTTGCAAATGCTATGATGGCTCAAGGTATCGTTTAATCAGCAGAATTAAAATTCATAGTGAAGGGACTGTCCAAAAGGATAGTCCCTTTTATTATTGTGAAGGCGATCCATTGTGATCGCTTTCTTTTTTTTAGTATTATAAGTAATATTCTTTTTTCATCTTTGACGGTTTATATATTTCGAATATATTTGCATTTCTTACAGAAAAACGATACTACTAAAAGATATAAAAGATGAAAAAAATGACGCTATTATTAGCATGTGGAATGATTACTGCAAATACTTTCGGGCAGAAAAGTAAATTGACTTATCCTATTACAAAGAAAGACAATACAGTTGATACTTACTTCGGTGTAAAAGTTGCAGACCCATACAGATGGCTGGAGAATGATACAACAAAAGAGACAGCAGCATGGGTAAAGGCACAGAACAAAGTTACCTCTTCTTATCTTGAAAAAATTCCTTTCAGAAACAAACTAAAGGAAAGGCTGACCAATCTTACCAATTACGAAAAAATTGGTGCTCCATTCAAGAAAAACGGGAAATACTATTTTTATAAGAACGATGGTTTACAAAACCAAAGTGTTCTTTATGTGCAAAACACTTTAGACTCCGAACCTGAAGTTTTTCTTGATCCTAATAAATTATCAGAAGATGGAACTGTTGCTCTGACAGGTATTTCTTTCTCAAAAGATGGCAAATATTTTGCTTATACTATTTCAAGAAGCGGGTCGGACTGGAGAGAAGTTTATGTAATGGATATTGCCACAAGAAAACTATTGGATGATCATATTCAATGGGCTAAATTTTCAGGTGCGGCATGGCAGGGAGATGGTTTTTACTATAGCGCATACGATGCCCCTGTTGCCGGAAAAGAATTTTCCAATGTGAACGAGAATCATAAAATTTACTATCACAAGATTGGAGAGCCACAATCCAAAGATGTTTTGGTTTATCAAAATCCTAAATATCCAAAGCGTTTCTATACAGCCAGCGTAAGCGAGGATCAGCAAGCTCTTTTCATTTTTGAATCAGGAGAAGGTAGAGGTAATGCTCTCTATATGAAAAACCTTACAAAAGCCGATGCTCCAATTGAACAACTGGCTTCTGATTTTAATTATGAGTATTCTCCTATCGAAGTTATTGGAAATAAGATTCTCTTTACTACTAACTTTGGAGCGCCCAAAAGTAAAGTAATGGTTGCTGATATCAACTCTCCAAAACTCGAGAACTGGAAAGTTCTGGTGCCGGAATCTACATCTGTCCTTTCAGGTGCAGAAGTTATTGGAGGTAAATTAGTGCTAACCTACGACAAAGATGCATCAAATCATGCATTCGTATATAATACTGATGGAAAACTTCTTCATGAAGTAAAACTCCCATCACTGGGTTCTGTAGGATTTAGTGGTGATAAAGATGAGAAGGATGCATTTTTCATCTTCACTTCTTTCACTTTCCCTGGTGCAGTTTATAAATACAATGTCGACACAAATGAATCGTCATTATATCGTGCTCCGAAGGTAAATTTCAATCCGGAAGATTTTGTAACGGAACAGGTTTTCTATCCAAGTAAAGACGGAACAAAGATTCCTATGTTTCTAACTTACAAGAAAGGATTGAAAAAAGATGGCAGCAACCCAGTTTTCCTTTATGCTTACGGTGGTTTTAACATCAGCCTCAACCCTAGCTTCTCTACTTTCCGCATCCCATTCCTTGAAAACGGAGGTATTTATGCACAGGCAAATCTTCGTGGTGGTGGCGAGTATGGTGAAGAATGGCATATTGCCGGGACCAAGATGCATAAACAAAATGTTTTCGACGACTTTATTTCAGCAGCCGAATACCTGATTGCAAAGAAATACACCAGCAAATCTAAAGTTGCTATTGTAGGAGGTTCTAACGGAGGATTACTTATTGGTGCCTGCGTTAATCAACGCCCTGATCTATTCAAGGTTGCTATTCCTGAAGTAGGCGTTATGGATATGCTTCGTTATCATAAATTCACCATCGGTTGGAACTGGGCAAGCGATTACGGTACCAGCGAAGACAGCAAAGAAATGTTTGATTATCTGCATGCTTACTCTCCTTTGCATACATTCAAGAAAGGAATTACCTACCCTGCAATTATGGTAACTACAGCCGATCACGACGACCGTGTAGTTCCTGCACACTCTTTCAAATATGCTGCGACCTTACAGGAGGCAAGCAATAAAAAGAATCCAGCACTGATACGAATTGACAGTAAAGCCGGACATGGTTCAGGAAAACCTATCAGTAAAGTTATTGATGAGCAAGCAGATATTTACTCATTCATCATGTATAATATTGGAATAAATCCGAAACTATAATCTCTTTCTACCACTTGGTTTATAGAACCAAAGGAAAATAAAGGGATTATCAAACTTTCAATCACAAATAAAAAATGGGCTGTCCAAACAAATTAGGACAGCCCATTTTTATTTCTTTTTCATCTTCGGATCCCTTATCTGAGACCAATCCAGAATATTCAATCTTCAAAGACTCAATTTAACTTTTCGGTTCCTTTTTTAAAATACTCCTCGGGTAGTTTTACACTCATCACGAATAATTAATTCATCCTTGTACAAAACAATTAATTCTTTTGTACAGAAGATTAAATTGTTTTGTACAGAAGAATGCAATCTTTTGTACAAGAGATTCAAAAAGAGATACCGGCTTTTTTGTTTATTACTTCAAACTATTAAATTTACTGAGAATGAATACAAAAAAACATCAGAAAGATAATTCCACAACATAATCAACGTCTGTAGGAGCTTCTGCTAGGTATAGTAAAATACCGTCTTTATCTTGTTTGAATTTAATTGCAGTTTTATTCTTGAACAATACAGCACTCTTCACCTTATTGGTAACAGGCAGGAATAAAGCTTTATCTTTCAGATTCAGGATATGGACAAATAGCTTATTTCCTTTCTGGGTAGTTACTCCCCAATCACGAACCGGAACTACCCCACCACGGGTTCCGTAAATTGTTTCACCATACACTTTCATCCACTCTCCCACTTCTTTTAGTCTTTGAACAGCGGTTGCCGGAATTTCTCCATTGGGCTGAGGACCAACATTGATAAGCAAGTTAGCATTATTACCTGCAGCTTTTACTAAGAAATGAATAAACTCTTTGGTTGTTTTATAGTTATTATCAGTAATGTCATATCCCCAGTTTCTATTCATGGTTTCGCAAGTTTCCAAAGGAAGTCTGCTTATTGTCTGTCCTGAAAGTCCGGCTGTGTTCTCGCCGGGAAGATCACGTTCAAACATCTGAAAATCTTCACCAGGAAGCGGAGTACTGTGATGATTGTTTCCAATCATACATCCCGGTTGTAGTTTGTGAATCAGTTCATACTGCCCGCCTAAGTTCCAATCCCAGGTAGGATCCTGATCCTTATCCCAATAACCATCGAACCAGATCGCACCAATCGGACCGTAGTTCGTTAGTAATTCAGTAAGCTGATTATTCATAAAGTTCATATAATCACTCCATTTTCCATGCGTAGTTCGGCCAGTTCCCTGTCCTGTTCTACCAATAAGGCCCGTTTTACCAATTGGATAATAATCATCACGACGCCAATCCAGATGAGAATAGTAAAGATGAAGTTTTAACCCCTGCTTTTTACATTCTTCGGCTAAAGCTTTCACTATATCTCTTTTGAAAGGAGTTGCATCTACAACATTATAATCCGAATATTTAGTTTTAAACATTGAAAAGCCATCGTGGTGACGAGTTGTGAAGCAAATATACTTCATACCGGCAGCCTTTGCAGCCGAAACCCATGCGGCAGCATCAAATCTGGAAGGATAGAAAGCAGAAGCCAGTTTCTCATACTCTTTCCAGTTAATATTCCTGTTATTCATTACCCATTCACCATCGCCCAGCATACTGTATAGTCCCCAATGGATAAACATTCCAAACTTTTCATCCTGAAATTCTGTTCTACTTTTCAGGTTTTCCTCAGAAGGTTGATACCCTTGCTGAGCAAACAGTTGCACATTACATACAAGAATTAAAAATAGCCAAAAGATCTTTTTCATATTATTGTTTATTTAAGAATTATGCATCCAACAAGTATTATTAAAAATAATTATTCAAATTATCCCACTAATAATTGCGCGTAAAATTAAATAATAGAATTACAATAACAAATCTTTTTAATAACAAACAATATCCAGCCATTCCATTTTGATAAGTTCTGATACTGAAATAAAAAAAGTCCTTGCACAAATATATTGGTTCTGTACAAGGACTTACTATTTTATTTAAAGTATCCTACGGGATGATTCAGATAGAGAGTCTGCTTATCTGTCAGGTTCAACGCTTTTTTCAATTCTTCTTTGTTCATGCTAGCCCGGCATACTGTTGCCAAGTCTGCACCTGAACAAAACAATGATATATTCTGAGAAACAATTCCGGCATCTAGTGCACCCCAGGATTCATTGTTATCAGAAACCAGAATCAGGCATATCGGAGCTTTCATTGGGCGTACATCATCTTTACTTATCGGGTCAAGGGTACTGGTAGAAGCGTTATATAGATAATTGCCTTCGGCCATACATACATAGACTTTGATGTCTTGTTTATTTCGGGCAGATGGAGCAGTTCTTTTTCCTTCCTTTGGGCGGTTAATTCCGTTTGCAGCCCAAAGAAGATCGGAAAGATCCTGATGACTAAGCATTTTATCAGAAAACGTTCTGGTAGATTTTCTGTTAGAGAAAGCGTTCATCAATGTAACAGTCCGTTTCAAATCAGGTGCATTTAATTTGATAGGCTTAAGTTCCTGAGCAGCACATGAAACAGCAACAAAGAATAACATTAAAAATACAGATCTTTTCATAACTTGATAATTTTAATTATATAATCGATAAACTTTCTTAAGTCTAACAATAAATGGCAAAACAACATTAAACAGCCTTCAATCCGCCATTAATGCTTCAACTACAACTATTTCATTTGTAAAGTTATTCAGGCTTCATCACGACTCCAATATTCTTCATTCCATCTATTTTAACGATCAATGGCTTATCAAAATGTATATGACGAAGGTATTTAGTTTCAAACGCAGGTTCCTTATCATTCAGGAAATCCTGATCATAGATTCCATCATTCATATAAGAATTAATAGTAAAGTAGCCCACACCAAACGATGTCAGATTCTGAAAGAAATGCGTACCCTGACTTGGATCTACTCTATAATTTGTTAGACCCGCTTCAACAATAACCTTTGCAGACGATATATGTGGCCATTTTACAGGAATACCCAGCCAGGTATCGCTGGAACCCCATCGCCCCGGACCAACCAGAATATAATTCTTGTTTTTATCAAGAAACTCCTTATTCAGTTTTTCTATTTCGTAAGCAATATCCTGATTGTGAGATGCACTGTAATTGTCAGTCTTTACATAAACAATGTCATACACATCATTCATAATTCCATGTCCTAACGCATGATTAGATGCAAGCAATGTTTTTTCGGCTTCTATTAACGACAAATCTTCATCAAGCACCTGCTTACTATCTACAATAGGACGAATCTGCAACAAATAGAATGTACCCGATTTGTCCATCTCAGTACTCATAGTTGCGGCAAATTCAATTTCAACCGGACGTCTCATTTCATCCTCCCCATACTTCATTGCCAACTTCAATATCTCAGCCAATGGAAAAACATCATGCTGCAAAATATTGGCAAAAGTAATCAGCTTACGTCCACCAGGATAAATACCATCTCTAATCACCTGATCATAAGGATCGAAAGTAGAAGCAAGATAACGCAATGAACCATCATTCTCGGCCTCTTTAACAGGAAGTTTCAGCAAATTAAAACCATCATCTATAGAAAAATCCTGGCCTATATTCTTTAAGTCCAAAGCATAGAAGCGAGTCTGAGTCTCTTTTAATGCAATATCCAATTCGCTGGTCTGCAATATCTGATGTGGATGATAAGGAGAGAATCTAAGAGTCATACCTCCATCAACAATGTATTTGCCAAGTCCTAATGCAATATTCACAGTTCCCTCTTCCGGTTTCTCATCTCCAATCGGGTAATAATTGAGCGACCTTGCCACCCCGGACATAGAAGGATAATAGCGGTCACCATACTGGTTACCAACAACTTCCTGAAGAATTACCGCCATTTTTTCCTGATCTATAAAGTTGGAGGTTGCCTGCATGTACGATTTACTATCACTGTAAAACACAGAAGCATAAACACCTTTAATAGAATCACTCAGCATTCTCAGCATTTCATACTTATCATCCAGATAAGGAATCATATACGTAGAATATATTCCGGCGAATGGCTGATAATGGGAATCTTCCAACAAGCTCGACGAGCGGATTGCAATTGGAGATTTAACTACATCAAAGAATGTAAAGAAGTCTTCCACCAATCTCTCCGGCAGTTTAGCCCGCAAGAAATATTTCAGAATAGTATCATCATCAACATCCGAAAGAGCCACCTGATACAGGTTGTTAGATTCCATAAACTCATCGAAGATGTCTGTACATAGAACAACGGTTTTAGGAATAGCAACTTTTGCATTATCAAACTCGTCAAACTGAGGATGACGCTTCACCATATTGTCAATAAACGCCAGTCCTCTACCCTTTCCTCCCAACGATCCATCGCCAATACGAGCAAAATTAGAGTAGCGGTCAAAGCGGTCGCGTTTAAAAACAGCCACCACTCCCTGATTCTTCATTTTACGGTATTTCACAATCGCCTCGAAAATAATCTTTCTGTATATATCAATGTCTACAACTTCATCAAAGGTAATCTGACGCAAGAACTCGGCAACCGGAAACATTGCCCGGGAGTAAAGCCAGCGGGAGATATGGTTTCGGGAAATATGATACAGCAAAGATTCGCTGGGCACAGAATAAATAATATTTTGAAGGTCTTTCAGATTCCGTACTTTTGCAACCTCGGCATTAGTTGTTGGATTGCGGAAAATAAAATCACCAAATCCAAAATTATCGGATACGATTCGTTGTAAATCAACATCCATCTTCTTGGAATTCTTATCTACAAAACTAGCCGCATAACGATTAGCGTAAACCTGATTTTCAGTTTCAGACGATTGAATAATCAATGGAACAAACGGATCTTTTTTACGTATTTCAGAACATAGCTTAATTCCCGCTAATGAATCTTTTTTTCCATTTCTTGGATATCTTACATCGGTAATAACTCCCAGCATATTATCCTGGAATTTATTATAAAGCTCCATTGCTTCTTCATAATTTCTGGCCAGAACAATCTTTGGCCGCCCTCTCATTCGCAACGTTTTCTGGTGATCGTTCAATGCTTCTGTAGCAAAATCCTGCGATTGCTGAAGAACAAACTTATAAAGGCTAGGAAGAACTGAAGAATAAAAACGAATGGAATCTTCCACCAATAAAATCATCTGCACCCCTACTTCGGCTACGTCGTGCTCCAGATTCATCTTATCTTCTATTAATTTTATTATAGAAACAAGTAAATCTGTATTTCCCAGCCAGCAAAACACATACTCAAAAGCACTTAAGTTTTCATTAGATAACCGTCTTGTTACTCCATGAGAAAAAGGGGTAAGAATAACAATTGGGATATGAGGATATTTTTCTTTGATATTGCGTCCAGTAGCAAAGAAATCACTTTTATCCGTACTAGGCATACAAATAACCAGATCATAAGAAATCTCTTCCAATTCTGCCCATGCCTCTTCTTCTGAAGAGATCTGAGTAAACCGTGGAGGATAGCGCAAACTGAGTGCAGCATACTCATTAAAGATCTTTTCGTCAATGCGTCCGTCATCCTCCAGCATAAAAGCATCATAAGGATTTGCGATGAGCAAAACATTAAAGATTCTTTTAGTCATTAAATTGGCAAAAGTAGTATCTTTGAAATATAGTTGGTTTAATTTAAGTTTACTGAGCATATACTATTTCATTACATTATAAGGTAACAAATTTGAGGATTATTTTTGGCTTATGCAACAAATGAGCTGAAAAGTAACCCAGAATACACTAGAATATCATTTTATTATATTTTAATCAATATTTTCACTAAAAAATTAGTTTAAATCATTTAATTAACTACCTTTGCTTGTACAACGGTTTACATTTTATCAGAAACCTTTTAAAAAAACATATTATGAACATCGATTTAATAATGGCTTCATTAGAAGCTAAACACCCCGGAGAGTTAGAATACCTCCAAGCTGTTAAAGAAGTATTGATCTCTATCGAAGATGTTTACAACCAACATCCTGAATTTGAAAAAGCTCGTATTATAGAACGCTTAGTTGAGCCCGACCGCATTTTTACATTCAAAGTGCCCTGGGTAGACGATAAAGGAGAGGTACAAGTTAATCTTGGTTACCGTGTTCAGTTCAATAATGCCATTGGCCCATACAAAGGCGGAATTCGTTTTCACCCATCAGTAAATCTCTCTATTCTTAAATTTCTGGGATTTGAACAAACTTTCAAAAATGCATTAACTACTCTTCCAATGGGAGGAGGTAAAGGCGGATCTGATTTTTCCATTCGCGGTAAATCTGATGCGGAAGTTATGCGTTTCTGCCAGGCATTCATATTAGAGCTATGGCGTCATATTGGTCCTGATACAGATGTACCAGCCGGTGATATCGGTGTAGGCGGACGTGAAATAGGCTACATGTTCGGTATGTATAAAAAACTAGCCCGTGAATTTACAGGTACATTTACCGGAAAGGGTATTGAATATGGTGGTTCATTAGTTCGTCCGGAAGCTACAGGTTTCGGAGGTCTGTACTTTGTGCATCAGATGTTGGAAACAAGAGGTATTGATATTAAAGGTAAAACTGTTGCCATCTCTGGCTTTGGTAATGTAGCATGGGGTGCAGCCTTAAAAGCTACCGAACTTGGAGCTAAAGTTGTAACTATCTCCGGACCGGACGGATACATTTATGATGAAGCTGGTATTAGCGGAGAAAAGATTGATTACATGCTTGAACTGCGTGCTTCGGGCAATGATATAGTTGAACCATACGCTGAGGAATTCAATGCTAAATTTGTTCCAGGTCGTCGTCCATGGGAAGTTAAAGTAGATATAGCATTACCTTGTGCAACCCAAAACGAATTGGATGGCAATGATGCTAAACTATTAATAGATAATAATGTTCTTTGCGTGGGAGAAATTTCTAACATGGGATGCACTCCTGAAGCTATTGATTTGTTTATTGAACGTAAAGTTATGTACGCTCCTGGTAAAGCAGTTAATGCTGGTGGAGTTGCAACTTCCGGACTAGAGATGTCTCAGAACGCAATGCACCTGAGCTGGGGAGCTAAAGAGGTAGATAGCAAGCTTCATGAAATTATGCATGGTATTCATGCTCAATGTGTTAAGTATGGAACAGAACCTGACGGATATATCAATTACGTTAAGGGAGCCAATATTGCAGGATTCATGAAAGTTGCTCACGCAATGATGGCTCAAGGCATAGTATAATAATCAAAGAAATATTCGTTTAGTCGTATTTTAAGTTTTGCGGTGCCCGTTACTCGAGAGAGTAGCGGGCATTCGTTTTTTTATACAATTTTTTAGTTAGGAATATTTTTCTTACCTTTGTACCAGACTGTTAACCAAAAACAAGAACAATATGGTCAACAAGATTTTATTATTTATCCTGTTTCTTCTGACCACAGTCAGTTTTTGCACATCCGCTCAAGAGACAGGAAAAGCTACTTATTACGGGAAAAGAATGCATGGCAGAAATACTGCCAGCGGAATTCGTTATCACAATGACAGCCTCACTTGTGCTCACCGAACATATCCCTTCGGTACATTACTTAAAGTAAGGAATAAGAAGAATGACAGAGAAGTAATTGTTACCGTAACAGACAGGGGTCCGTTTGGAAGACGATTCATTATTGATCTATCCTACAGTGCTGCAAAAGAGATTGATATGCTTAGAGAAGGAATTGCTAATGTAGAAGTTAGTTTGTACACACCTATAGAAGTGCCTTTTAGAGTGGAAGAAGATCTCAACCCTCATTGGGAAGAAAAGATGGCAATACCTAATGCCGTATGCCCTGATGCAATGGACCCAAAAGGTTCCGGCACCAAAACAAATTTATCAAAATAGTATTTATACTCAAACAATGAAATTATCAAATGAATTAGCTCTGCGCCAGGAGAAGATCCGGGCGCTTATGCTTCAATCAAACATTGACGCTGCACTTATTACTTGCAACGTAAACATACTCTATACTTGTGGACAAGTTCTTAGTGGTTATTGCTATCTGCCTGCTGTAGGAGAACCCTGGTACTTTATCAAACGCCCAAGTGGATTGAAAGGCAAGAATATTCATTATATCCGAAAACCTGAACAGGTTGCCGAAATTCTGAACGAAAAAGGGATTTCTTTTCCTGAGACACTCATGTTGGAAGGTGATGAATTGCCATTTACAGAATATACCCGACTGGCAAATATATTCCCTTCATCTAAATGTGTGAACGGAACACCGGTAATTCGCGCTGCCCGAAGCATAAAAACAGATGTAGAGATTGAGCTTTTCCGCCAGGCCGGGGCTGCACACACCCGTGCATATATGCAAATACCATCCGTTTATCGTGAAGGAATGGACGATCGCCATTTCTCATTCGAAATAGAAAGAATAATGCGTCTGGAAGGATGCCTTGGTATTTTCCGTGTTTTCGGTCAAAGCATGGAGATATTCTTTGGAAGTGTACTTGCCGGAAACAATGCAGAAGCACCTTCTCCCTATGATTTTGCATTAGGAGGAAAAGGATTAAGCCCTGCTCTGCCAGGGGGGCTTAATGGCACAAAGCTCGAAAAAGGAAATACTGTAATGGTAGATTTAGGAGGAAACTTCAACGGCTATATGTGTGATATGTCACGTGTTTTCTCTATCGGTAAAATCAGCGAAGAAGCTTATAAAGCACATCAGGTATGTCTGGATATCCAGTCGGAAGTAGTTGCTATGGCAAAACCGGGAGCTGTTTGTGAGACGCTGTACAATAAAGCAATCGATATAGTAACCAAAGCTGGTTTCAAAGATCATTTTATGGGAACCAAACAGCAAGCCAAGTTTGTAGGCCATGGCATCGGACTGGAAATTAATGAAGCCCCTGTATTTGCTCCAAGAGTAAAACAAGAACTGCAACCAGGAATGGTTTTTGCTCTTGAGCCTAAAATTGTTCTTCCCGGTGTTGGTCCTGTAGGAATTGAAAATTCATGGGTTGTAAATGAACATGGTGTTGAGAAACTTACACTTTGTCCGGAAGAGATTATTGACCTGGAAAATTCAATTATAGCGTAAACTGTATTTAGGAGTAAGAAAAACAGTGTAAAGCAATCTTTGTAATAACAGCAAAAACTGCAAACCTATTCCAGAAAAGGCCAATCCAAACTCCAATAAATAAAAATCATTGGTGAATAATAGAAAATCTCCCGCCAGCTTTTTAAAAAAGATAACCGGACTTTACTCAACATCCGGTTGGGTTTTTAAAAAAGCTGGCGGGAGTTTTTTCATCTACCAATATTACCCATTCTTACAGTAAAACAAAAAGCTACCATCATTCCCTCACCAATTCTCGTAACACATTACATTACAAAAAATTAATTGGTGATGGTAGAATTTTCATCCACCACCAAGCTCTCACTTTTCGGGTCTACCCTCACCAAAATTCAGACACAATTCTTGCATTTTTGTACATTCAAAATGCCTTGCCCCCAAATAGCCTCAACGATTTTGTGAATGATATGTGCTTCATTTTTATTTTTAGGCTGAAAAGGTGAGGGATGAAGCATATTGTGATGGTAAAAGTGAGGGTTCAGAATGCTACCATCACCACATAGAACTCTCAAAATCAATAATTTGATAAAGAATGGTGAGGGAGTGAGGGATGCAAACGCATTTACCAATCTATGATAAAAAAACAGCTTACCAATTCTTTCGAATCAGTAAGCTGTCTTTTATATTTTATCTCAGTATTCCGCTAAAATAATCGCTTGAAATCTGGTTTTATCAAAGCTGTAACAGCTAAATAAACACCTAGAAGTATTAATGGTATACTAAGTTGCTGACCAATGTTTAATTGCATATTTACTTCGGCTGCAACCTGAGGATTCTTCATAAATTCCAAGGCAAAACGAGAACCGAAGAAGATTATCAAGCAAACCCCGGTAATCAATCCTACTCTGTATTGAAGTTTAAACTTCCAGTACATAACCAATGACACAATCAATGCTGCAATGCAATAAAGCATTTCATAGATTTGTGTTGGATGACAAGGAAGTCCGTTGAACTCTTTCACCCACTCTGCCGAGCGTACAAATTTAAAGCCCCATGGCATTGTAGTAGGGTAACCAAATATTTCTGAATTCATCAGATTACCCAAACGAATACAGGCACATGCTACTGCAATAGCAGGAATCATGCGGTCGAATAACCACCACACACTCTGATGAGTGACTTTCTTTGAGTAATACATTAATGTAACAATCAATGCAAATACTCCACCGTGGCTGGCTAGTCCGCCATTCCATATAGCAAATATCTGCATGGGATTTGCACTATAGTAGTCCCACTCATAAAAAAGACAATGTCCCAAACGTGCTCCAACTACAGAACTTATTATGGTATAGAAGAAGAGTTTATCTACCCAGGCGTCCGGGTGTTTTTCGTGTTTAAACAAACGACTCATCATCTCATAACCAATAAGGAATCCAATTCCCCATAACAATCCGTACCATCTTACTTCACGACCAAAAATCGAAAAGATAGTAGGACTTACATCCCATGTTATATATGCCAACATATTATTATAAATTATACTAAGTGTGCTATTAAGTCTTCGCGATCTCCGTAAATCAAATCAATTACAGGAAGTTCAATCATTGTGTAACATCCTGGTTGTTGTTTCATTGAAGCACGGGCAACACAAACAAGAACCTGACCTGTTAATGCAGGGTTGTTTATCTTCATATTGAATTCGAACAGCTGGTTCTGAGTTTTTCCTGAAACACCTTTACGTGTAAGGTTAACTCCGTGTCCCATATCTAATAAATCGTCAACACAAGGAACCTGTGTTACGTGAGTTTCATCATTTACAAAGTATGCATCGGCCTTGATTGCTTTTGCTACTTCTTCGAATTTATATCCGTCTTTTACTTCAATGTAAACCATACGGCGGTGAATACCTGTACCTGTAGGTATTGTCATTGATAAAGCAGCTTTAACTCCATCGATTGCTTTTACTGCAACTGTATGTCCCATACTCATACCAGGACCAAAGTTTGTGTAAGAAACGCCCTTTGGAGCAATTGCCTGAAGAAGTGCGCGAACTACAGAATCACTTCCCGGATCCCATCCTGCAGAAATAATAGATACTGCATTGTGTTCTTTTGCAGAAGCCATAAGTTCACGACGAAGATCTACAATTCCGGTATGGATATCAAAGCTATCTACAGTATTGATACCAAGAGCTAATATCTCTTTTGCATATTTTTCAACGCTTCTTGTTGGAGTACAAAGAATAGCTACATCTACATCTTTCAATTCCTTGATGTCTTTCACTACATCATATTCCGCTAATTCTGCCGGTTTATCTGCAGCCCCATTACGGCGTACAACACCTGCTACCTCGAAATCGGGTGCAGCAAGAAGTGCTTCTAATACATACTTTCCAATATTGCCATATCCAACAATGGCTGCTCTAACTTTTTTCATTCTGTTGTGGTCTTAAGTTTGACATATTTCTATATTCAGTCGACAAAAATAATCAAATTGTGTCACAATCAAAGAATTCACAACTTAATATATTAAAAAATATGCATACAATGGAGGTTACAGACAATAAACAAGCATGGTTTGACGTTTCTTTCTAAGGAGACAAATATGCTTTAACGCAATAAATTTGTACTTTTGCCTCCCATTACAAATATATAAAATAAATGAAATGATTGAGTATATAAAAGGAAACGTTGCAGAACTAAATCCGGCATCGGCAGTAATTGATTGTAACGGCATGGGGTATTTCATTAACATATCACTAAATACCTATTCGGCCATTCAGAAATTAAATAGTGCAAAACTCTATATTTACGAAGCCATCAGAGAAGATGCTTATGTACTTTATGGGTTTGCCGACAAGCAGGAACGAGAGCTATTTCTATTGCTTATTTCTGTTTCCGGAATTGGTGGAAACACTGCCCGCATGATTCTTTCAGCCCTATCTCCCAGCGAACTGGCTAATGTTATAAGCTCCGAGAATGCAAATATGCTAAAGACCGTAAAAGGTATTGGTTTGAAAACTGCTCAGAGAGTAATTGTAGATTTAAAAGACAAAATTAAAATCACCGGTAGCGATAGTGGCAAAGCTAGTGGCACTATGTTACAAAATACAGAAGTGCACGATGAAGCTGTTGCAGCATTGACTATGCTTGGATTCAATACAGCTGCATCACAAAAAGTGGTTTTTGCAATTTTAAAAGAGGAGCCTTTATCTAAAGTTGAAGAGGTTATAAAATTAGCTCTAAAGAGATTATAAAAAATGAGAAGCGGAAAGTGGTTTATCTGCTTGTTGCTGACTGTTCTTAGTATTCACGCCTGGGCAGTTCTTAACAACAGCTCACTTTTTGAGGTGAGCAACTACTATTCCGCTCCTACTCCACAGCAACCCGTGCCTGCAGATTCCGTTAAGCCCCGATATTCTGTTAAGAAAACAGCTCCGGAAAATCTGAAGGACATGGATAAATCTCCTGTTGATCTTCGCAATCCGGATAATCTTAAAACAGAAGTTGAATACAATGAAAAGACTAATCTATATTTAATCCGCACAAAAGCTGGAAGCACACAGGTAGATGTTCCGCTTTTCCTTACCCCGGAAGAGTATGCAGACTGGAGTCTTAAAAAGTCTATCCAGGATTTTTACAGAGAAAAAAATAAAGAAACTTTCGCAAAAGGGAAAGATGAGTTCAACTTCATGAACATGAAGTTTGATCTTGGTCCGGCTGAAAAGATTTTTGGTCCGGGCGGTGTACAAATTAAAACGCAGGGAAATGCCGAACTCAGTTTTGGATTTAAGAGCAAAAATGTAGAAAATCCTACTCTACCCGCACGCTCAAGAAAAACATTGGGATTTGACTTCGACGAAAAGATAAATGTCAATATCAATGGTAAAGTTGGTGACAAGGTTAATATGAACATGAACTACAACACCGATGCGACTTTTGATTTTGACACAAAAAAGATAAAACTCAAATACGAAGGAAAGGAAGATGAAATAGTTAAATTGATGGAAGCCGGTAACGTATCCATGCCTACTAATTCTTCGCTTATTCACGGTGCAACATCTTTATTTGGTATCCGCACTGATTTGCAATTTGGAAAGCTAAAGTTGCAGACTGTTATCTCTCAACAGGAATCAGAATCTAAAACAGTAAATAGTAAAGGCGGGGCACAAACCACATCTTTTGAAATTTCGGCCGACAGTTACGATGAAAACCGTCATTTCTTCCTGGCTCAATATTTCCGGGATACTTATGACAAGAACATGAGTCAGCTACCCACCATTACTTCCGGAATAACGATAAACAGAATTGAAGTCTGGATTACCAATAAAAGAGGGAATTATGATAATCCAAGAAATGTGGTGGCAATGACAGACTTTGGAGAGAATGAACATATCAGTAATTCTTTCTGGTCTAAATCGGGGGTAAACAAAGTTCCAGCCAATAGTGCCAACGATGTTTACACAAAAATGGTCAACGATTATTCCAATGCCCGGAATATTGATATGGTTGGAACTACTCTGGGGGCAATCCCTCAGTTAGAAGGTGGAATGGATTATGAAAAGATTGAAAGTGCCCGACTGCTGAGCAGTTCAGAATATACCATCAACAGTTCTTTAGGATATATTTCCTTAAAATCGACTCTTCAACCCGATGAAGTTCTGGCTGTTGCCTTTGAATATACATACAAAGGCAAAGGATATCAAGTGGGTGAATTTGCTGCCGATGTAAAAGATACTAATTCGGCCCTCTATCTGAAATTATTAAAAAGCACATCAAACTCCCCTGCTTCCGGTTGCTGGGACTTAATGATGAAGAATGTTTATTCACTGAACGCTTATGACTTGCAAAGTAAAAACTTCCGGTTAGACATTAAATATCAAAGTGATACAACCGGTGTTTACCTGAATTATATTCCCGAAGGTTCAATAAATAAGGTTCCTCTGCTTAGAGTAATGAACCTCGACCGACTGGATGCTAATAATCAAAATAATCCAAACGGATTTTTCGATTTTGTTGAAGGATATACAGTTACAGCTCAGAATGGACGAATATTTTTTCCTGTAGTAGAACCTTTCGGAAGTCATTTACGGAAAGCTATCGGCAATGATGCTATTGCCAAGAAATACGTATTCCAGGAACTTTACGATTCTACTAAAACGGTAGCAAAACAAATTGCCGAAAAGGATAAATTCAAGTTTACCGGTGAATACAAAGCCTCATCGGGATCGGAAATCAGACTGGGTTCTACAAATATTCCCGTTGGTTCGGTTAAAGTCACAGCCGGTGGTGTTACTCTTGTTGAAAACTCGGATTACACGGTAGACTATTCAATGGGTATTGTTACCATTATCAACCAGAGTATTATTGATGCAGGTACATCTGTCAGCGTAAATCTGGAAAGTAACAGTAGTTTTAATCTGCAGCGAAAAACAATGCTGGGGATGAATTTCACATACGATTTCTCGAAAGATTTCCAGATAGGCGGTACAATAATGCACTTGTCGGAAAAGCCCATGACAACAAAAGTAGCCATGAACGAAGAGCCGATAAGTAATACCATCTGGGGACTCAACACTTCATGGAAAAAGGAGAGCCAATGGCTTACAAACATGGTAGACAAGTTACCTTTTGTAAAAGCAACGCAACCTTCGCACATAAACTTAACAGCAGAATTTGCTCAGCTGGTTCCAGGTCATGCATCCGGAACTCAAGGCAATGCATCTTACATAGACGATTTCGAATCAACAAGTACTAAAATTGACTTACGTCAGCCTTCTTATTGGATGCTGGCCAGTACTCCTTACGAAAGTGGTGCGAATGCTCTTTTCCCTGAGGCCTCCAAATCAAATGATATAGCTTATGGAAAAAACAGGTCACTCTTGTCCTGGTATTATATTGACGGACTATTCACCCGCAGAAGTTCGTCTTTAACACCCTCTCACATAAAGAGCGACCTGGACCAATTGTCTAATCACTACGTAAGGGAAGTATACGAACAAGAGATTTTCCCTAACAAAGAGACTTCTTATCTGGAAACCTCTACCCTTTCAATACTCAACCTTGCTTATTACCCTAAAGAACGCGGTCCATATAACCTTGATACAAATCTCACACCCAAAGGTTATCTTAACAATCCCGAGAAACGTTGGGGAGGAATTATGAGAAAACTGGATACCAGTGATTTTGAAACCGCTAATATTGAATATATAGAGTTCTGGCTTCTCGATCCGTTTATCTATGAAAGCACAACCGGTAATCGCCGTGGCGGTGACCTTTATATAAATCTGGGAGAGGCTTCCGAAGATATTCTGAAAGACGGAAAGAAATACTTCGAAAACGGAATGCCTGTTGATGGAGACCCAACAAAGGTAAAAGAAACAGTGTGGGGAAAAGTGCCTACAACTCAAAGTGTTGTTTATGCCTTTGATAATGCTGCAGGAGCCAGAAAAAAACAGGATGTGGGATTAAACGGACTATCGGCTGAGGAAGAGAAAACATTCGGCACATACAGCACTTACCTGGATAAATTAAAGTCTATTCTTGAACCGGCTGTATATGCACAATTTGAAAAGAGCCCATCCGGAGATCTTTATCATTATTATCGTGGCACTGATTATGATCAGGCAGAAAAGAGTATCCTTGAACGTTACAAATACTACAATAACCCGGAAGGCAACTCTACCGCTTCGGAAGATTCTCCCGAAAAATACGATGTTTCTGCAAAGACAGTACCCGATGTGGAAGATATCAATCAGGATTACACGCTCAATGAGTATGAAAAATATTTCCAGTACAAGATTAGCCTCTCTCCTGAAGATCTGAAAGTTGGCAGTAACTACATTGCCGACAAACGAACAGCAAGCGTTAAGCTAAGAAACGGAAAAACTGAAGAAGTGAACTGGTATCAGTTCAAAATTCCGGTAAAGGATTATCAAAAAGCGGTTGGCTCAATTTCCGATTTTAAGTCTATCCGCTTTATGCGTATGTTTCTTACCAATTTTGTTGATCCGGTAGTGCTTAGATTTGCAACTTTCGATCTTGTTCGTGGAGATTGGAGAACATACGACCAGTCCTTAACCAACTCAACAGTAAGTGGAAGCCTTGATGTTTCTTCGGTTAATATTGAAGAAAACAATGATAAAACTCCGGTTAACTATGTTCTTCCTCCCGGAATTACACGTGTTGTAGATCCGTCACAGCCTCAGCTAACACAAGAAAACGAACAGTCACTGAGTTTAAAAGTCAAGAACTTGGCTCCCGGTGATGCAAGAGCTGTCTATAAAAGTCCGGCTTTGGATTTGCGCCAGTACAAACACTTACAGATGTTTATACACGGTGAAAAGCTATTGGACGATGTAACATCATTGGAAGACAATGAGATATCTGTATTCATCAGACTTGGTTCCGATTACAAGAACAACTACTACGAATATGAAATTCCGTTGAAGCTGACTCCTCACGGACAGTATAATGGAAGTACGCTAAGTGGTTGCGAAGCTGTATGGCCGGAAGCCAATATGCTGAACATACCTTTCAGCCTGCTTACCAATTTAAAGAAAGAGCGCAATACAGCAAAGAATGCTTCCGGGTCAAACGTTAGCTATACAAAACTTTATTATACTTATGATGCCGATAAACCAGCCAATAAGATTAGTATTATGGGAAACCCAAGTCTGGCTGAAGTGAAAACTATTATGATTGGAGTGCGAAATAACTCCCGTAATTTAAAATCGGCAGAGGTTTGGGTAAACGAACTTCGTTTAACAGACTATAATGAATCGGGAGGATGGGCAGCACAAGGCAATATGAATGTTCAGCTGTCTGATATAGGAAATGTAAATCTGGCAGGACACATGGAAACTGCCGGATTTGGAGGCTTGGAACAAAGCGTTAGTGAAAGAAGAATGGATGATTATTATCAGTACAATTTCACCACAAGTTTTGAATTAGGAAGATTTCTGCCATCAAAAGCAAAAATATCAGCTCCCCTTTACTTCTCATATTCCAAAGAGTTAACATCGCCTTTGTATGATCCAACCAATAAAGATTTGCTTTTAGATGATGTATTGGATACATACTCTTTAAAATCTCAAAGAGACTCTATCCTTAACATTGCCCGGGAACTGGTTACTTACAGGAATTTCAGTCTGAGCAATGCAAAGATTAATATAGTAAGCAAAAGACCATTGCCTTTTGATCCGGGAAACTTTACCTTTGGATATTCGTATACAAAGAAACACAATCAGGGGAATACCACTGCATGGGAAGTTGAAAAGGACTGGAGAAGTACCCTTGGATATAATTATTCTCCGGTTATAAAAGCGTGGGAACCGTTTAAAAATCTGAAAAGCAAATCTCCGTGGATGAAGTTTGTAAAGGCATTCAACCTAAACTGGTTACCGCAAAACATAGCCTTCAATTCCGACATTTCACGCCATTACTATGAATTGCAGTTAAGAGATCTGGATAATCCTTATGGAGATTCAGATATACCTCTTTCCGTAGCTAAAGAATTTCTATGGAACAGGGATTTCTCTCTCCGGTGGGATCTCACCCGAAATCTAAAACTCAGTTTCACATCTGCCACCCGTGCAGAGATTGAAGAGCCGGCTGGCCCAGTCAACAAGAATCTCTATCCAGATGAATACACAGCATGGAAAGATTCCATTAAAACCAGTTTGTTGAATCTGGGGCGTCCTCTGGATTTCCAACAATCATTCAATTCGAGTTACAAATTACCATTCGACATGATACCTATACTAGATTGGGTGAACAGTGACGTTAAATTCGCATCTTCGTATACCTGGGATCGCGGTGCCGATCTTACTGACGGAACTTCCGTTGGTAATACTATTGCCAATCAACGCTCCATTGACGTGAACAGCCGGTTCAATTTCGAGAAGCTATACAATAAGATTCCTTTCTTAAGGGAAACCAACAGACTATTTTCTTCAATGAGCATAAGTGCCCCTGGAAGGAAAGAAGATTTAATGAAGAAACCAAATAAATTCGAGAGAGAGATTCAGTTGAAAAAGGATACAACCGTAACCGTTTCTCACGGACTAAAAACCAAAATAGTAAAAGTAAGGGCTATAACGCAGGACGGAAAACGATACTTTATTAAATACAAAGTGCTGGATTCCAATAAGATTCTTGTCAGCAACAGAGATTCTATAAAAATTAAGCTAAGCATTGTTCCCGGTCCAAAGCCGGAAGAGCAAGGCTGGTATAAAATTGCTCAGCATGCAGCACGTTTTGCCATGATGGCAAGAAATATCAGTATTACCTATCGGAATACTTATGCAATGACACTTCCAGGATATTTACCGGAAGTAGGTGATTTATTGGGACAGAAAAGAGCAGGCGGTATGTTTGCTCCGGGTCTGGATTTTGCTTTCGGTGTAACGGGTGACAGTTATATACAGAAAGCAGCAAAGAATAACTGGTTATTAATGAACGATTCTGTAGCAGACCCTGCAACAACCAATGCTATGGAAGATTTACAAATACGATTGACTTTAGAACCGATAAGAGATTTTAAAATAGACCTAACCGCCAACCGCACAATAAACAAATCACAGAGCATACAGTTTATGTTCGATGGAATGCCTACCACTCAGAATGGTAGTTTCAATATGAGTATTATTTCCATTGGAAGTGCATTCGAAAAGTGTAAAGCAGAAGAGCTATACCAATCAAAAACATTTAATAAGTTCCTCAAGAATCTGGATATTATCCAGAAAAGAGTAGAAACTCAATATCTGGGCGCCATCTATCCGGAAGGAACCACACTGGCAGGTAAAACATTCAATCCGGAAAACGGAACAATCAACAAAAATTCTCCGGACGTAATGATCCCCGCATTCCTCGCAGCCTACACAGGAAAGGATGTGAATAAGATTTCCCTTGATCTTTTCCCAAACTTATTATCACTAATGCCTAATTGGAGAATAACTTATGGTGGGTTAAGCAAGCTGGAATGGTTTAAAAAACATTTCAAAAGTTTTAATCTGAATCATGCGTACAGAAGTACTTATTCTGTTGGTTCATACAATACCTACCAAAGTTTCAGCAGATTTATGGGCAACCTCGGTTTTGTTGAAGATACACAAACCGGAGATCCGGTTCCCTCGGCAGCATTTGATATTGGTACAGTAGCTATTAATGAGCAATTCGCTCCGCTTTTCGGAGTAGATATGACCTTTAAAAATGGAATAACCACAAAGGTAGAATATAAAAAGACGAGAATACTTACTTTAAGTATGACAGCAAATCAGATTGTTGAAACCAGCTCAAAAGATTTTGTTGTTGGCATGGGGTATAAAATTGTAGACCTGAAACTGTTTGGTGCAGGGAAAAGCAAGAATAAAGTCAGCAATGACCTGAACATTCAGGCAGATTTTTCTATTCGTAACCAATCTGCATTAAGCCGCGATATTCAGGAGGCCTTAGCTCAACCAACCAGTGGTAATAAAGCAACCAAGTTTTCTTTATCAGCAGATTATACCTTCTCGAAATTGCTAACCATTCGTATGTATTATGACCGTCAGAAGAATACCCCGCTGGTATCTTCCGCTTCCTATCCGGTAACCAATTCCGATTTTGGATTTACGCTGAAGTTTTCTTTGACAAGGTAATTAGATAGCTTTGTTCCTCAAAATATTTGGATAAGATATAGCCAAAGCTGAAATTAATAATCTTTTCATTACGTTTTACGTCGTTTTATTGATTATATACTCTTATAGGATTATTCCATATTTATTGTAAACTATTTCAATACAGGAAGAATGAGCCTTGAAGCTAAATTGCTCTGATGAAATACTTTTATTGTAGATTTAACAAAATCACTCTTCTCACAATGGTATATATCTACAAATTTCTGCGGATTTCTATCTACTAACGGGAACCAAGAGCTCTGAATCTGAACCATTATTCTATGTCCTCTTTTAAATGTATGTGCTATATCAGCCAACTTAAATGATACGTCTACCGGAGTATTTGGGGGAAACGCTCTAGGACGTTCAAAACTATCCCGGAATTTTCCTCGCATCACATCTCCACGAATCAACATCTGGTAGCCATCCATCAAACTATTCTGTTTTTCTCCCATATTTTTAGGGTCGAAAGAAAAATCAACAGGGAATTCATCAATAAACTTTACTACAAAATCAGCATCTGTGCTAGAAATGCTAACTTTCAAATCGACAGTAATTTCTCCTCCAAGGGTTAAATCAGCGGCCAAAGGCTCTGTCTCAAACGAGATCACATCGGGACGACGGCTAGTAAACCTTTGATCGGCAGTCATGTAATCGGCCCCACGGCTGCGACTTGCCTTTTCTGAATACGGAACAGGGTGCAAGGGATCTGAAATATATTCGGTATAGGATTTTTTTTCAGTTGGTAGAGTAAACTTCAACGTACCTTCTTCTCTTAGATAAATCGGGGTTTCAACTACTTGCTTGCACGGCCATTCTGTGAATTTTCTCCATTGATTCTCTCCGGAAAAGAAAACCAAAACTCTGTTTTGGGAATCCACATTTCCTTTTTCTTTGAGGTAATAATTGAAAAACGAAAACTCAGCTTCATTCTGATAAAACTCTGCAAGCCCTCTTCCAAAGACAATATTACCTACAGAATTGGCCTCTTTTGACTTCCACTGCCCATGAGACCACGGTCCCATTATCATAGAAAGATTCGTACGAGGGCTCTGCTTTTTTATTGCTTTATATAGCCCCAAGGTGCCATATAAATCTTCAGCATCAAACAGACCACCTACTACGAAAACGGCCGGTTTAAGATTATAGCAATATCGGCGGCAATCGCGCGTTCTCCACCATGAATCATAATTAGGATGTGCCATTACATCATTCCAGAATTTTATACTGTCTCCCAACAAGCTTGTTATTTGCTTTACAGAACCTGATTTTAGAAAAAATGAATAATCATCATTCAAATAATAAGGTTTAGCTTGGGACTGGGTTGTTGTTAATGTTGTGCGTGGACGATCCAGAGAAGAAAGAAACCGAAATGAATCTTCGAGCATAAAAGCTCCGTTATGGTGAATATCATCGCCCATAAACCAATCAATAGCTGGTGCTTGTGCACAAATGGCACAAATGGCAGGATGATTACTCAAAGCTACCATTACAGAATAGAATCCAAGATAAGAGGAGCCTATGACTCCGACCCGACCATTATTGTCTGTGTTTTTTAAAAGCCATTCGACTGTATCGTACGAATCACTAGCTTCATCTATATCCTGCACAGTTTTCTTATCAGGGTTGAAAGGACGAATATTCACAAAATGACCTTCGCTCATCCATCTACCCCTTACATCCTGAATAACAAAAATATATCCTTCTCTTGAATAATTCCTCCATATATTCCAAAGATCTGAACTTATTTTTGTACCATAGGAGCCAACTTTATATGGAGTTCTGGTCAAAAGAATCGGATGTTTCTCTAATTTTGAAACTGGCTCGTAAATAGCTGTATAAAGCCTTACTCCGTCTCTCATTGGAATCATTACCTCTTTTTTTGTATAATTATTTCCAATCCAATCTGAATCAATTACTTGCGCACGACAAGTTATTAAAGAAGAGAGAAAAAATAATAGAAATAAAAGCTGTTTCATTGTTGATAAACTTTAGTGTAACTTTTTACATCATGAAATTTTTATCTACCGATCATTTCAAGGTTATTTATCTAAAAATCATCCTGATTAGTTCGGGAAGACATAAAACTAGGATGAATAAGCACAAATTTACATTTTTATTATAAATTATAGCCCACTCATCCTGACCAAAACAGACATCGGTAATTACTGCTGCTTCCTAATAATCAAGGTATCTGATTTATTGGAAGAATTATTTACTTTAAATTTTGCAACACTAATTGTATTATTAGTGGAGTCCACACTTAACGCCAAATAATTTCCAGCATATAAATTATTATATTTTATCACGCCTGTCTCACCTGATGTTTGTTTGGATATTAAGACCGAATCAAGATTTGACAGACTATCCTTAATATGAATATAATACAAGTTCACATAAGTTTTGAGCTTTGCATTTCCATCCGTCCCAAGAACCACCAGATTGTGATTATAATAATAAGGAACATCATTTTCGGTACATGCCATAGAAAAAGTTACAAGTCCTAAGGCGAATAATAATATTTTAATGTTTTTCATTTTCTCTTGTTTTATTACCAACCATAATTTTGAACTAATTGAGGAGCAATAGATGTTTCAGAAATTGGAATAGGCATTACATAAAAATTAATCTTAAACACTCTATTGCAAACAACTGTCCTCTTGTAGAAGCTCTCTCCGGCTGCTGAAATATCCATACCGGTAACTGTATTGCATTTGCTGGTATGAGCAATCAGCCATCTACGGGTATCATAGAAACGATGTCCTTCGTAAGCCATTTCAATCTTTCGTTCATTTTGGATTCTTTCCCGCAAACCATTTTTGGTCTTATCATTATCACGTAAAGGAAGTGATGGCATGCCAACCCGATTTCTTATTTTATTAATTGCATCATAAACCTCTTTCGATGGTCCGTTATATTCATTTAGGGCTTCAGCGTACCATAAATAAACATCTGCCAATCTGATTAACGGAAAGTTTCTGTATGAGGTAACAGGTTTACCCTTTATATTCTGTGTTGGAGCAACCCATTTCTGAACGTAGTAACCAGTTTTTGTATTTTGTCCGGATTTTCCCCAGCCATCCTGATTATTACCTAATGTAGTGATATATTCAGTAATCACATTACGTCCCAGATATGGCATTCCGTTAAAGAACTGATTTGTATAAAACCTAGGGTCACGGTTAAAATACATACTTCTAATATGAGCTTTCACTTTTGTCCAGGCATTATTTCTATAAACGTTCATGGTCGTATCAACATATCCCGTTTCTTTATAACCTGATTTTGGATCATTAATAGGCAAACCATTTTTCATTTCATAAGAATCAATCATTTCCTGCGGGGTACTTAATGCACCTGTACCACCATAATCGGCACCATTAGGAATCAGAGTTTTTTCATAAGTTGAGCTTCCACCAAGCTGTTTCCAGAAGATGTATTCACTAAAATCTCTCTGATAAAAGAGTGATTGCTGATTTGTGTTCAGGCTATATACTCCTCTTTCAGCCATGTCAATGACTGTTTTCGCTGCATCTGCCGCTTTCTTCCATTTTTCTTTATCATATTCTGTATTAAACAGCTTTTTACCATCAGTATTGGTTGTTGCAAGAATAGTCGATTTAATGGTGCTACCATCTACAGAAACAGGAACTCCATCAATCTCGCCTCCATTATATAATGGACTGGCAGCATAGAGTAGCGCTTTTGCTTTTAAAGCCAAAGCTGCCCCTTTAGTAATATGACCAAAATATTGTGCTTCATAGGTCTCAGGCAATTTTGCCGCAGCCGAATCACATAAACTTGTAATAAACTCAACCACTTCGTCTGTACTGCTTCTGGGAGTATTCAATATCTTATCATTATCATTTATTGAATAACAGTCTTTAATAAGTGGAACAGCACCAAATTTCTTAAAGAGCTCAAAATAGTTAAAAGCAATCATGAATTTCGCTTCGGCTTTATATACAGGGATTAGGAAATTCACATACAAATCGTACTTGTTATTATCCTTAATAGGCACATTATCTATGTTTTTAAGGAAATGGTAAGCAACATGTATATTCTGATAACAGGCATTAAAGTTTCCTAATGGATTTGTTGCAGCATTCCACGAACCACCATCATAAAGACGGGCATTTGATTGGTTCCAGTTATGGTAAGCCTCATCACTGGCAGCTGAAACATTCATGCCATTACTTCCGCTTGTCGGATCGAAATCAACCGGTAAATCTTGAAACAATGCAGCGTTTTCTTTCTCTGCTTGCATAATATCAGAAAGTAAATCATCTTCTGTATAGAATTCAGTGGGAACCACATCCAGATAATTACATGAATTAAGCAAAAGAACACTTATAATAGAAATAAGAAACAGGGGGATTCTTACTTTACCTCTATTGTTTATATATTTATTCAACATAATACTCTATTTAAAAAGTTAGACTTAAACCTAAATTATACGTTTTCATTAACGGATATGATGGAGAACCATCATCCTCTTCGGGGTCAAATATCTTCAAGCCGGTAAAGGTGAGCAGGTTATTCCCATTAAGGTATATTCTCATGTTTGATATTCCATATTTCTGAATCAAGCGCTTAGGCATACTATACCCTAATTCAACATTCTTCAGTCTCACATAATCTCCACTCTTGAACCACGCAGTAGAATATGCACAGTTGTTGGCGTTTTTTTCACTCATAGCCCGAGGATACTTTGCATCGCGATGTTCGGGTGTCCAGTAATTATTATCGTAATCAGCAAAAATCTGTCTGAATTCGTAGTTTGTTCCAAATAGAGAATAACTTAGGGTGTTGACTGTTCTTCCGAAAGCTCCCTGAAACAGAGCGGTAAAATCAAAATTCTTATATTGTGCCGCAACTGATGCACCCATTATCTGAGTTGCTTCAGAAACCTTGCCTGTATAAGCCATGTCATAACTATCAATTACCTTGTCGTTATTAATATCCTTATACTTAATATCGCCCGGTTGAACATTACCAAACTGAGACTGATCTGCCGAGTTCTTTATTTCATCATAACTCTGGAAATACCCGTCCGCTATATAAGCCTTCTTCTCACTAATCTGACGACCTGTGTACGATTGCCATGGACGATTAGGCATGGGAACTTCAAGACATTTTTTAATTTTGTTTTTAGCGAAGGTATAAGTTCCTTTAACTTCATATGTAAAATCACGGTTTAACTGATTGCGGTGACTCACTTCAAAATCGAATCCCTTATTATCAACAATACCGGCATTGATTTTTGCAAAAGAACTTAGTCCTAATAGTCCTGAAGCAGTTGCACTACTTGAGGTGTATATGTTGTCTCTGCGTTCGTAAAAAATGTCTCCTGTAAAAGACAATAAACCTTTATTTATAGTCAAATCGATTCCGACATCGTATTTTGTTGCCTTTTCCCAGGTTACGTTCATATTTCCCACACTTGAAATTGTAGCTCCGCTAACAGATGTCTGATAGTTATCTCCAAATTTATATGAGCCGTCATTTAAGTTCCATTTTGATTGATAAGCGAAGCGTGTACCACTATCTTGATTTCCTACCTGACCAGCAGACACTCTCAGCTTTAACAGTTCAAGCCATGAACTTGTTCCTTGCATAAACTCTTCTTTATTTACATTCCAAGATGCTGAGAAAGAGGGGAAGAAACCAAAACGATGATCCTTAGCAAAGTTTTCGGAACCGTTGTATCCGAAATTCACTTCAGCAAAATATTTATCTTTATGGTTGTAGGTAACACGTCCCACAAGTCCTTGTTCACGATAAGGCATTGCCGCAATAGCATCTGTTCCTCTCTTATTTTGGTCGGACATTCTGTATAACAGCATACTCGAAATGCTGTTATTGGCATCAATCTTCTTATTGTACATTAAAAAAAATTCAGGGGTAATTGTATTGTACCAATCTGGAGTGGCCTCTGAATAGCCCAAGAATTCGTCTCCTTGAGAATATACTTCATATTTATCATTTCCCATATAGGTGTATGAGTAATAGTTCTTGGTTCTTGTAAACCCGGATTTATTATAAGCATCATATGAGAATCGAACCTTGGCAGAAAGACCATGCAAAATCTTATCTAAATCGGCAGTTAACCCAACAGTTCCTTGCAAATATGAATTATAATACCTCTGATAACCACTATGAACCAACATACCGTAAGGCTGACTATCAGAATGTCCGCTCTGAGAAATGGATCCGTCCGGGTTTTTCACAGGGAATACCCAAGAAGGTGTCGCTCTCATTGCTGTAAAAATCGTATTAACATCATAACCGGGATAATTACGGCGTCTGACAATTGTACTTAAATTAATCTCACCGGTTAACCAAGGGCGTATTTTCAGGTCGATATTTGAACGGAAATTAAATCTCTTTTCATTTGCCTGAGGGTTATAGCCTTCAGCATCGCCTGTATGATTGTATATCCCCTCATCATCTAAAAAAGAACCGGCAATATAGTATTTTATATTCTTAGTACCTCCGGAAACATCAATGTTTGCATTTGTTCTAAAGGACATATCTTTCAACAATTCAGAATTCCAGTCTACATCAGGATAAAGGTATTTATAATCTGCCGGCTGAGACTGTGAACGGTCATATCTGGATATGTATTCATCAGTAAAAATACTAGCTTCAGAAACTCTTCCATCATTGATTAACCCTTGACGATAAACTTTCAGATAATCGTAAGAATGCATATATTTCAACTTCGCAGTAGCTGTTCTGGCAGCTCTTTCCACATTAATGTTAATCACTGGTTTATTTGATTCTGTCCCTCTTTTTGTGACTACCAACACAACTCCGTTCGCACCTTTCACACCATAAATAGCTGTTGCAGAAGCATCTTTCAAGATAGTAATCGATTCAACCTGGCTCGGTTCTATAAAATTGAATCCGTCACGTGGAATTCCATCCACCAAGATTAAAGGATTATTACTGGAAGAATAGGTAGCAGCCCCTCTCAGACGTAAGGTTGACCCATCGGCTCCCGGTTCTCCGGATGATTGACGAGCCAGCAATCCGGGCAACCGTCCAACTAAAGCATTTGATAAATCGGTTACTGCAGATTGTTTCAGCGCTTTAGTCTGTACTGTTGAAACAGCTCCGGTCAAGGTAACTTTTCGCTGAATTCCATAACCTACAACAACAACTTCATCCAATGACTTGTCTTTATTCTCCAGGTTAATCGTGATGTCTTTTTTATTTGCGACACGAACTTCTTTACTTACATAACCTATATAAGAAGCAACCAAGATGTCTCCAACTTTGGTTTTAATGCTAAAATGACCATTAATATCAGTTGAAGCTCCAATTGAAGTTCCTTTCACACCGACAGTAGCACCAATTAATGGCTCTCCCCCCATGTCCAAAATATTTCCACTTAATAAAAATTTCGACTTATTGTCTGTCTGAGCTGTAGCATATATACTAAAGAAAATAAATCCTACAATAAGAAAAAGGATTTTAGATAATTTATTCTTCATAATTATAGATTTTAAGACTTCATTTAAAAGATCTTATACACACCATATGAAACAGGAGCTGAATGAATTTGTAAAGCTCCATTCTTTATAAACATATTACAAGAAGTAGATTGAATTAACGATTTAACAGATTTCGCCTGAGTACCATAGTTCATGGATACTTCTTGAAGCTGATTTGACGGGTTAATTACAACAATGATCGTTTCATTGCCAGACTTTCTTTCATAAACCAAAGGATACACCTTATCTCCTACCGACAAGAATTTCATCTCACCATTTGCCTGCAATGCACTCTGAGATTTTTTCAATTGTATCATTCGGCGGGTAAACGAAAGCATTGAATTCGGATCGTTTTTCTGCGTTTCAACATTCGGAAAATTGGAAGAAGAATCAATTGGCAAATACAATTTTTCAGGAGAACAATTTGAGAATCCTGCATTTTTAGATTTACTCCATTGCATAGGTGTTCTACTACCCGCACGATTGATTGTTGTGACGCTTCCTTCTTTTTCAGGAACATTTTCCAGGAATTTCATTCCAACCTCATCTCCATAATATACTAAGGGAACTGTAGGAAGGGTGAGCAAGAATGCCATCACTGTTTTTATTTGAGGTACCGTATTTCGAGGGCCACAACAAGGGCGCTGGCGGTCGTGATTAGTAGTAGGTACACAAATATAACCGCTGTTTTTTACAGCATCTAATTGATTTACCAGAAAATCAGCAAATTTCTTTGAATCGCCCTTACCGTTCAAGTCGAAATAACAATCTAACAAGGGTTTGGACTTCATCTTTATATTATAAAATAGCTCTGCATAACCACTCGTAGATGTTTGAAAAATAAAGTCAAGAGGAAATCCAGCCTTATTAGATTCACTCGGTGCACCCCATTCAGGCAGTAATGCAAATTCAGGGTATTTCTTTTGCATATTACTTATAATATCATTCCATAGCTTATTAGTTTCCACCCATTTTTTATCATTTTTAATCAATGAAGGAGCCATATCAACCCTAAAGCCATCGCATCCCATACTCATCCAATAATCCATGATATTAATAAGTTCTTGCTTATTTTTCTGTGGTCCTTCTGCAGTAACAGGCTGTTCCCATGGATGATTCGGGTCTGGATTTGCAAAACCAAAATTCAAAGCTGGTTGGCAATCAAAAAAATTCTTCATGAAGGTACCATTCCTTTCAAAATGACCCGAGACAAACTTCTTAGGCTTAATTGTACTGTCATTTGTCCAGATATATCTGTCTGTATATTCATTTTTTTCTTTCCGTTGAGAAGCCTTAAACCAAGGAGATTCAATGGATGTATGCCCCGGAACCAAATCAAGAAAAACTCTTATTTTTCTTTTATGAGCTTCATTGAAAAGCCTCTTCATGTCATTGTTAGTACCATATCGTTTAGCAACTTTGTAATAATCAATCACATCATAACCGGCATCCATAAAAGCCGATTCAAAACATGGGTTAATCCAGATAGTGTTGCATCCAAGCCATTTTATATAATCCAGTTTTTCAATGATTCCCTGAAGATCACCGATTCCATCATTATTCGTGTCTTTAAAACTTTGCGGATAGATTTGATAAAAAATTGCATTTTTTAGCCATGTCGGCGAAGAGGTTCGAAAGTTGTTTGCTTTTATTGATAATGCAACCGACATTAACAATAAAACTGAAATTTTAGTTTTTTGTAGTAAATTCATAGCCAATTTGAGTTTTTAGGTGATAAATAATTATATGCTTATCGAGTAATTATCAATGTTTTATCTAATGTAAAAATAACTTTAAAGTCAAAATTAAAGATCTCAATTTCACAGATGATCATTTGGAGAATGTTACACACTACTGCAGGTCGAACAACCTAAATGAGATATAGATTCCACATTTTTTAAAGAGAAAAGAATAATTAAGAAAGAGGTATTTATTATTCATAATAAAATATGTCTGTAATTTATAAGAGTTAACAATATTCTAAACTTTCGTTCTTTGCATTTATTCATATATATAATATATAAACTTTATATCGATGACAAATATATATCAAATGAAATTAAAAGCAAAACAAAAAACATAATATTTTTCGTTTTACATTCATTTATTTTCGTTTTGCATCTTTTTTTTAATAACATAAAGAGAAAATAGCAACCATTAAATTTCAGAAATCCTACTCAAAATTGACAAATTGGCCAATTCTACAGCATTCATATAGTAGTTTACATAATAAGAGTCGTTTCAATAGAAGCATAAACGAAACATAAAGAAACTAATAAAAATAGAAATTGTAAATCAGTAAATCCTCAAATCTAGCGTCTAACATCATCAAACTCAGCGCACTTGGTATTATTTAATCAGAAAAATCGGTTATTGAATGCTTCAGAATTAGAAAATATTGTCAGAAATACTCCTTAAAAGACTAAAAAATAAAAGATTTCACTCTCTAAATCTATACATAGTACTATTTAAGCGCAACTGAAGCTTTAGATTTCGCACGATAATTTTGATTGATAAAAAACAATTTATTTCCGAACCAAGAACTTTATATTTTTTGGATTGTTTTGCAATTTGTCCATTAATAAAAGCAGTGTACACTCAGGTGCTAAAGTTTTTTGCACCTGAGTGTACACATTACTTAAGAACGAATATTAAGAATGTCCTGATCCAAGTTTAAAAAAATAATTGTTCAATGATTATTTTTTTCATTTCAATGACAAATTATATACGTTTTTTTTTCCAAGCCCACACCAGTGATGGTTAATTTCTTCCATTTATCAGGCAATACAGATTTAACTTGCACAATACCTTTATCAGTAATGTTCAATCCTCCAAAACCCATCAGCACACTTTGCAAAACACCGCCTGCCCCTGTTACGAAATAAGGATTTTTCCCTCCTTTTGTTTCAGCTATCACCCTGAAAGGTGGATTCAGATTGGGTTCATAAGCATCATTAAACCATTTGTATGCTTCTTTGCTGTTGCCTAAGCGGGCATTTAACAATGAAAAAATTGCCTGAGTCATGGCAGGAGTACCCGAATACGGAACCCGTTTACTGTAATATTCCAGATCTTTCTTAATTTGATTGACATCGGTAATTTCTGTCAATGGATATGCCAGGAGGTTCACATCTGCCTGTTTAATTTTTGCGCCGTTGAAAGCAGAATGTTCACTAGTAACTCCGTCCGGCATTTTCACAATCGGAATGCCATTTGCGACCTTTTTCCAATCCGGGTTTGCTTTTATGCCCAACAATTTAGCTGTAATTATCGCATATTGCAGATTAGCTTTTGCTACTGCATTCGTAAATGCATTGTTATCCACATTTTCAGCCCATTCATCAGCACATACCACGTTCTTAATATCGTACTTACCCGATTTGTTTTGTTCCACACGACTCACCCAGAAATCGGCAGTGGCAGAAAGGATAGGCCATCCTTTTTCTTTCAGCCAAATTTTATCTTTGGTTACACAATAATAGTTCCAAAAAGCCAATGCCACACATCCGGTAATGTGGTGTTCAAACGGACCGGTCAAAGCGGTAACAGGTGTTTCTTCCTCACCGGTGAGTGCACTTTCCCAAGGATACATAGCACCTTTAAACCCATGTGAAAGAGCATTGCGCTTGGCTGCATCCAAACGTTCGAAACGATAATCTATCAGAGACTTTGCTATTTCGGGCTGAAGAACCAAGTAAACCGGGAACATCCAGACATCGAAATCCCAGAACACATGCCCGTTGTACCCCAATCCTGATAAGCCCATAGGCGAAGGAGCAAACGAACTCCCTTCACGGGCGAACGAGTAGAGATGATACAGCATGCTGTGAATATCTTGTTGCGACTGCTCATCTCCTTCTATCTGAATGTCGCTTTTCCAGAGAGTAGTCCAAGCCTTTTCATGCCCCTGAATCAACCTGTCGCGACCTTCCAGCCGAGCAAAAAGAGTGAGACGCTCTGCTTCATTAAGTGGATCTTTGGTAAAAGCAGAGGAGATTGAAGAACCTACAATGCAGAAAGAGAACGTCTCACCGGCTTTTATGCTTCTGCTGAATTTCATCAGATGCACATCTCCATCGTAGATAAGCTTTGGTTTCTGAGTATTGCTTTCTGCAAACATGATATTAGTGGAGGAACAAAGTAACAATTTACCTGTGGGACTCTGTGCAGTAGAAGTCAGTAATTCAATCTTACCTTGTGGGCTATTGATCTTATCATGATACTTATTCACAGATTTGAGTGCATCTGTTGTTTCTATAATATTTGCAGCATCAATGGTTAAATTTTTCCGCGCGGTTATCCTTACATCCATCAACACACAAAACGGGAGCTGACGTAGAGAGTAGTATGTGTAACTTACACTAGCCCTGTCCTGATAATCAAAAACGGTTATAAATGCTGCTTTCTGCATATCAAGTTGTTGCTTGAAATTACTCACCGACTTTACATCGACAGCTTCTCCGTCTATCCGCAATGACATATTCAGCAAATTAAAGCTATTTAGATAATTATTCACCCTACGTTTATAGAAGTCGTAAGTTCCAGCAAGAACCACATTCTTCAGTTTAAATGGTTCGGGTGATGATACCAGACCAATAACTCCATTGGCCGCTGTAATTCCATAGTAGTTGGACGAATCAATCTTATCCGCCTTAATTATCCATGGGTCTGCTTGTGCAAACAATTGCGTAACTGTTAATATTAGAAGCAGAGTCGACAAAATAATCCTTCTTTTTATTGGGAATGCAATTTTCATATTGTACTAAATTTATTGTAAACTATTTCAATACAGACAGAATAAGCCTTGAAGCTAAATTTTTCTGGTGAAACACTTTTATTGTTGATTTAACAAAATCACTCTCCTTACAATGGTAGATATCCACAAACTTTTGCGGATTTCTGTCCACCAATGGGAACAACGAACTCTGAATCTGAACCATCATGCGATGTCCTTTCTTAAATGTATGTGCTATATCGGCCAACTTAAATGATACGGTTGTGGATGCATTGGGAGTAAGCGCTTTAGGCCGCTCAAAACTATCCCTAAATTTTCCTCGTATCACATCTCCACGAATCAACATATGGTAGCTAGCCATCAAACTGTTCTGTTTTTCTCCGATTTTTTTGGGATCGGAAGAAAAATCAACAGGGAATTCATCAACAAAATTTACTACAAAATCAGTATCTGTAGTAGAAATGCTCACTTTCAAATCGACAGTAATTTCTCCACCAAAGGTTAAATCAGCAGCCAAAGGTTCTGTCTCGAACGAAATCACGTCCAGAGGACGGCTAGCAAACATAACATAGAATTTTTTCTATTCTTTTTTGATGACGACCGCCTTCAAAATTTGTAGAGAAGAACTCAGTCATAATATGATCGGCTGTTGTCGTGTCGATAAAGCGACCCGGCATAACCAGAATATTAGCATCGTTGTGCTGACGGGCAAGATGTGAGATCTCCGGTGTCCAGCAAAGTGCGGCACGGATACCCTGATGCTTGTTCAACGTCATGTTAATGCCATTACCACTACCGCAGATAGCAATACCCGGATAACATTCGCCATTTTCTA
>Ga0183096_1000184_pt1 | contig 118992 bp, 121 predicted proteins | sample Biomet5_FD_127791 | JGI IMG/M metagenome (GOLD analysis project Ga0183096, IMG submission 127791) | Microbial communities from bioreactor (seeded with sewage sludge) at LBNL, California, USA - Biofuel metagenome 5 (version 2) (version 3) | ecosystem: Engineered > Bioreactor > Anaerobic >...
GAAAGAGCCAGCGAGTTGCCCCGCTGGCTCCATGAGTACAACTTTTACAGGAATCACTCAGCGTTACAAAACGAACCGCCAATCAGCCGGATTGAGGCGAGAATGAACAACGTCTTGCAACTCCACATCTAGGCCGGCTTGTTCAGGAGAACGCCGGTCATTTCCTTGATGGTGGCGGCCAGCTTGACCATGTCGTCCTGGGGAATCTTGCGCAGCACCTTGTTGCTCTGCTCATCCACGACCTCGACCTGGACCGTGCTGCCCTTGTCGTCGAGGACGCGGATCTTGAGCCCGGTATCGCTGGCGGCGAGCTGGTCGTTCAACGCCTTGGCGGCCTCCCTGGCCAGGGTCTTGTCAGCGGTGGCTGCGACCGCCTTGGAGCGCGCGTCAACATCGGACGTGGTCCGCTGCGTCTTCGGCTCCGCGGTCGTCTGCGCCGTTGCGTCGCTTTGCTGCGACACAGTTCCCTGGGCAAGGGAGAACCCCTGCCTGACATCCATGTCCGAGGGGTTGATGTTCATGGTCATTACCTCGCGCTGCTGTGGTCTCGGCAACAGGCCGGTTTTGCCCTTTACGATATGTTTATCGGCTGTGTTGATGCCAAACTTTAGGCCCGACATTTATAAACACCTATGAAAGTATTTTGTCACGAAATAGTGGCAAATGGTTATGAGCAAAAAGAAAAGTCCCGCCACGCTTGCCCACGGCCGTAAAAAAAGCTAACGGAAAAATTTGGAGCCCCCTGCGCCCCCCTGGCCGCATCCCATCGGGAGGAATTTATGAGAATTCGCGCCGTATTCATTCTTGCATTGACCTTGTGCCTCGGGGCCATCGCCCTGGCGTCTTCCGGGGGGCCGAGCCTGCCGGCTGACGAGGCGCTCAAGCTGCTCAAGGACGGCAACGCTCGTTATGTCGCGGGCAACGCCACCCATCCGAACCAGGGACCCGAACGCCGCGCAGAAACCGTGAAAAACGGCCAGCATCCTGTGGCCACAATCATCGGCTGTTCTGATTCCCGTGAGCCGCTGGAGATCATTTTCGATCAGGGGGTGGGCGACCTCTTCGTCATCCGCGTTGCCGGCAACGTGGCCGGAACGGATGAAATCGCCAGCGTGGAATACGCGGTGGGGCACCTGGGCACGCCGGTGGTGCTCGTGCTCGGCCACAGCTCCTGCGGCGCGGTGACCGCGGCGGTGCAGAACGCCAAGGTGGGCGGCAGCCTGCCGGCGCTGCTCAGCCAGATCAAGCCGGCAGTGGCCCGGGCCCGCGCCTGGAGCCCCACGGCCGGCGGCGGCGAGTTCCTGGACAAGGCCATCCGGGCCAATGTCTGGCAGACCATGGAGACCCTGCTGCGCAAGAGCCACGAGGTGCGCGAGTTCGTGAAGCAGGGCCGCATCCTGCTGGTGGGCGGCGTCTACGATCTGACCAGCGGGCAGGTGGCCTGGCTCGGGCAGCATCCGGAGCAGGGCAGGATTATCGCCGCGGCGGACCATCCCGTCGTCCGCAAGCCCAAGCCGAAGCCCAAGGCCGAGGAGAAGGACGCGGCCAAGGCCGAACCCGAGGGCAAGGACGCCGGCGCGGTCGAGGCCAAGGCGGCCCCCAAGGCCGAGGAGAAGCCCGCCGCCAAGCCCGCGCCGAAGGCTGCGCCCAAGGCCGCGGCCAAGCACGAGAGCTCCGGGGGCGAAGGCGGAAGCATCCTGCCGCCGCCGGAAAAGGAGGACGCCCCGGCCAAGGGCGCGCACAAGTAGCCTCGCCCGATGACGCAGGCCGGGAGGCGAGCCCGCCATCGCCGTGTGGGCGGCGACGCGCGACGCTCTTGACCTCCCGGCCCGTTTTTTTTAGCGTCAGGAACTTCGCGGCCCCCCGCCCGCAGCTTGTACGCGCGGCCCGCATACACAGTCTCTGAAGGAGTTGGGAGATGGTCCAGAAAGCGGCAAAGATTTGGTTGGATGGCAAGCTCGTCCCCTGGGAAGAGGCCAACGTGCATGTCCTCACGCACACGCTGCACTACGGCTGCGGCGTTTTCGAAGGCATCCGGGCCTACGAGTGCACGGACGGCCGCTGCGCGGTCTACCGGCTGAAGGAGCACATGCAGCGGTTGCTCGACTCCGCGCACATCATGGGCATCAAGGTGCCCTACAGCCTGGAAGAGCTGGAAAAGGCCGTGGTCGACACCCTGAAGGCCAACAAGATGAAGGAAGGCTACATCCGGCCGCTGGTCTTCATCGGCGACGGCGTCATGGGCGTGCATCCCAGCACGAACCCGATCCGTGTGGCCGTGGCCACTTGGCCCTGGGGCGCGTACCTCGGCGCCGAGGCCCTGGCCAAGGGCATCCGCGTCAAGACCTCCAGCTACACCCGCACCCACGTCAACACCATGATGACCAAGGCCAAGGCCTGCGGCGGCTACGTCAACTCCGTCCTGGCCAAGACCGAGGCCGTGGCCGACGGCTATGACGAGGCGCTGATGCTCGACACCCAGGGCTTCGTGTCCGAAGCCTCCGGCGAGAACATCTTCATCATCAAGCACGACCTGATCAAGACCACGCCGTTGACCTCCGTGCTGCCCGGCATCACCCGCGACAGCCTCATGGTCCTCGCCCGCGAGCTGGGCTATGAGGTCCAGGAGCAGCTGTTCACCCGCGACGAGCTGTACATCGCCGACGAGGCCTTCTTCAGCGGCACCGCGGCTGAACTCACGCCCATCCGCGAGGTCGACCGCCGCCAGATCGGCGCGGGCCACGCCGGGCCGATCACCCAGCTCCTCCAGAAGGAGTACTTCAAGATCGTCAAGGGCGAAAACCCCGACTATGCGAACTGGCTGTACGAGTACAGCATCTAGCACGTCCTTTGCCGGGGGGCCTTTGAGGCCCCCCGACGCATTCACGCCAAGCCCCCGGAGTCCGCCATGTCCAGCCTCACCGCCAAGTACAGGCCCCGCAGGTTCGCCGACGTGGCCGGCCAGGATGCGGTGAAGGCCATCCTCTCCCGCGCCGCCGCCACCGGCAAGATCGCCCCCGCCTACGTGTTCAGCGGAACGCGCGGCGTGGGCAAGACCACCATCGCGCGCATCTTCGCCAAGGCCCTCAACTGCGAGAAGGCCCCCACGCCGGAGCCCTGCAACGAGTGCCGCATGTGCCGCCAAGCCAACGCCGGCAACGCCGTGGACATCGTGGAGATCGACGCCGCCAGCCACGGCCGCGTGGACGACGTGCGCGCGCTCAAGGAGGACGTGGGCTACGCCCCGCTGGAGGGCCGCTACAAGGTCTTCATCATCGACGAGGCGCACATGCTCTCCACCGCGGCCTTCAACGCCCTGTTGAAGACCCTGGAGGAGCCGCCCGCCCGCGTCACCTTCATCCTGGCCTCCACCGAGGCCCATAAATTTCCGGCCACAATCCTTTCGCGCTGCCAGCACTACGTGTTCAAGATGCTGCCCCAGGACGGCCTGGTGGCGCACCTGGAGGGCATCCTCAAGAGCGAGGGCGTGGACTACGAACCCGGCGCGGTGCGCATCATCGCCCGCCGGGGCGCGGGCAGCGTGCGCGACAGCATCTCGCTCCTGGGCCAGGCCCTGGCCTACAGCGCCGGGGTCCTGAAGGAGTCCGAGGTGCGCGCCTGCCTCGGTTTGGCCGGGCAGGAGATCTTTTTCGCGATCATGCAGGCCATCCGGGACCGCGATCTGCCGCTTTTGTCGCGCACCATCCGGCAGGTCCTGGATCAGGGCCTGGACCTGGGCTTCTTTCTGCGCGAGCTGTCCGGCTGCTGGCGCAACATGTTCCTGCTGCGCCAGGCCGGGGAGGCCATCGTGCCCGAGTTGGGCCTGCCGGCCGAGGAGGCCGCCCTATGGCTCGACTGGGCCGGCCGCTTCACGCCCGCGCAGATCCACGCCTGCTGGCAGATGACGCTCGAAGGCCAGCAGCGGGTGATCAAGAGCCTGGAGCCGGCGCAGTCCCTCGAACTCCTGCTGCTCAACCTGGCCTGCCTGCCGGACCTCCTGCCGCTGGCCGCGCTTGGCGGGAACGTTGCGGCCGCGCCGGCTGCTTCCCCGGCGGCCGCGCCGCCCAAGGCCGCGCCCAGCGCGCCGGCAGCGCCGCATGGACCGGGCGCTTCTTCTTCCGGATCCGGCGGATACCGTTCCGCCGAGGCCGCGCCGGCTGAACCCCGGGCCGTGGTCCACGAAGCGGCTCCGGCCGCAGCGCCCATGCCTGCTCCGGTCGCGCACGCTGCTCCCGCGCCGCCCGCCCCGGCGGTTCCCGAACCCGCGGCGGACAAGGCCCCCGAAGCCCCCCGGCCCCAGGGGGCGCGCTCCTGGGACGGCTTCCTGGTCTTCGTGGCCTCCAAGAACGGCTCGGGCGTGGTCACCGGCCTCACCCAGGCCAAGGGCGAACTCTGCGGGGCCGAGCTGGTGCTCACCTGCCACAACCCCACCCACTGCCGCATGCTGGAGGAGGGCGAGGGGGCCATGCGGCTGCGGCACCTCGTGGCCGAATATTTCGGGCCGGACATGGGCATCAACGTGACCTGCGCCGACACCGGCCCGATCAAGACCGAGGGGACCATCAGCCGCGAGATGCAGGAGCATCCGCTGGTCCAGCGCGTGCGCGAGACCTTCGAATGCCGCGATCCGGCGCTCGTGCGACCCCGGCGCTAGCGAATTTCCCGGCGCGCCCCTCGCGCCGCACCCCACCCAGACAAGACAATCCGGAGGACACATGCACGGAATGCAGGACATGCTGCGTCAGGCCCAGATGATGCAGAAGAAGATGGTCAGCGTCCAGGAGGACATGAAGGCCCGCGAGGTCGAGGGCAGCAGCGGCGGCGGCATGGTCGTCGTCCGCGCCAAGGGCAGCCAGGAGCTGGTGTCCGTGGTCGTCGACAAGAGCGTGATCGAGTCCGGCGACGTGGAGATGCTTCAGGATCTCGTGCTCGCCGCGGCCAATGACGCCCTCAAGAAGGCCAAGACCATGATGGAGGAGGAGATGGCCAAGATCACCGGGGGATTCAAGATCCCCGGCATGTTCTAGGCCATGCCCGCCGACCGGCTTCCCGGCCCGCTGCGCGAGGTGGCCGAGCACCTCGCGCGGCTGCCCGGCCTCGGCCCCAAGAGCGCCCTGCGCGCCTCCCTGGCCCTGCTCAAGCTCCCGCGCGAGCAGGCCGAGGCCGTGGGCCGCTCCATCCTGACCCTGCGCGAGCGCCTGTGCCTGTGCTCCACCTGCGCCAGCCTGGCCGAGAGCGATCCCTGCCCCATCTGCGCCGATCCGGCCCGGGACCGGGGCCAGCTCTGCGTCGTGTCGGAGTGGGACTCGCTGCTCGCCCTGGAGGAGATGGGCCTGTACCGCGGCCTGTATCTTGTGCTCGGCGGGCTGCTTTCACCTCTGGACGGCGTGGGGCCGCAGGCCCTGGAGTTCGACCTCCTGCGCCGCCGCCTGGACTCCGGCGAGGTGCGCGAGCTGATTCTGGCCCTGGGCTCCACGCTCGACGCGGAAAACACCGCCTCGCACATCAAGAACCTCGTGGGCCAGCGCGCGCCGGGGGTGTCCGTGTCGCGTCTGGCCCAGGGCATCCCCATGGGCGCGGAGGTCAAGTACATGGACCGCGAGACCCTGCGCCAGTCCCTCATGCACCGGCAGGCGGTCTGAAGTGCCCGTCACGCTCACGGCCGAAGTCCACTCCGTGGTCTACCACAACCCGGAGAACGGCTATGCGGTTGCGCGGGTGCGGGCCAAGGACGAGCCCGGCATCACCACCATCGTCGGCTGCCTGGGCGAACTCTCGCCCGGCGAGTTTCTGGAGCTGACGGGCGAGTGGAAGAATCACCCCAAGTTCGGCCGGCAGCTGGAGGTTGCGAGTTTCCAGCAGACCTATCCGGCCACCGAGCACGGCGTGGTGCGCTTTCTGCGGGCGTCGATCAAGGGCGTGGGCGAGAAGACCGCCGACCTGCTGGTGAAGCGCTTCGGCGTGAGCGTGCTGGACCTGCTGGACAGCGACCCCGAGCGCCTGCTGGAGGTCAAGGGCGTCACCAGGAAGCGCCTGGAGGGCATGCTCGAATCCTGGCGCAGCCAGCGCGAGGTCAAGAACCTGATCGTCTTTCTGCACAGCCACGACGTGCCGCCGACCTACGCCGCGCGCATCTTCAAGATCTTCGGCAACGAGTCCGAGCAGAAGCTGCGCGCCAACCCCTACGAGCTGGCCTACCTCATCCGCGGCATCGGCTTCCGCACGGCCGACGCCATGGCCCTCAAGCTCGGCTTCGCGCCGGACTGTCCGGAGCGCATCGAAGCGGCGCTCGGCTACGCCCTGATCATGCAGGGCGAGCGCGGCGGGCACATGTTCTGCCCCCGGGACGAATTGTTCCGCGAGTGCTCGCGCCTCCTGGGCATCGACAACCTGACGCTGCTGGAGGAGGGCCTGGAGGAGCTGGAGCGCAAGAAGCGTGTGCACATCGAGGATTTGCCCGAGCAGGGCGTGGAGCACGCGGTGTTCCTCATGGCCTCCTACCGCGCGGAGAAGGAGATCGGCCAGCGGCTGTTCGGGCTGGTGAGCCATCCGGCCCCGGTGTCCGAAGGCACCATCCGCAAGACCCTGCCCAAGCTGGAGGGCGGTCTGGGCTTCGAGCTTTCGCCGGAGCAGCGCTCGGCTGTGCTCAACGCCTGCGTGCACAAGGTCTTCATCATCACCGGCGGGCCGGGCACGGGCAAGACCACCATCACCCGGGCCATCGTGGCCGCGCTCTCGGAGCTGAAGCTCAAGGTCAAGCTGGCCGCGCCCACGGGCCGCGCGGCCAAGCGGCTCTCCGAGGCCACGGGCGAGCCGGCCCAGACCCTGCACCGCCTGCTGCAATATTCGCCGGAGCACGGCTTCTACCACTGCGAGGACCAGAAGCTCGCGGCCGAGGCCCTGCTCGTCGACGAGGTGTCCATGCTCGACGCGCAGCTCTTTTTGGCCGTGCTGCGCGCCTTGCCGGTGACCTGCCGGCTGATCCTCGTGGGCGACGTGAACCAGCTGCCGAGCGTGGGGCCGGGCAACGTGCTGGCCGACCTGATCAACAGCGCGGCCATTCCCAAGGCCGTGCTCACGCATATTTTCCGGCAGGCCCAGGAAAGCACCATCGTGGTCAACGCGCACCGCTTCAACGCGGGCAGATTCCCGGTGTCCAGCCCCAAGGAGCCGCCCGACGCCGACTTCTACTGGATTCCCCAGGAGAACCCGGCCAAGGTCCAGGAGATGATCCTGGAGATGGTCACCGACCGCATCCCGGAGCGTTTCGGCCTGGACCCCGTGCGCGACGTGCAGGTGCTGACGCCCATGCACAAGGGCGAGGTCGGCACCAACGCGCTCAACCAGCTTTTGCAGGAGCGCCTCAACCCGCGCCGCGGGCCGGAGCTCAAGCGCGGCTATGCGGTTTTCCGCCAGGGCGACCGCGTGCTCCAGCTGCGCAACAACTACGACAAGGAAGTGTTCAACGGCGACCTGGGCTGGGTGGCCGATGTGGACCAGGAGGAGGGCGCGCTGGCCGTGGACTTCGACGGCAACCTCGTGGCCTGCGACTCCACCGAGCTGGAGGACCTGAGCCTGGCCTACGCCGTGAGCGTGCACAAGTCCCAGGGCTGCGAGTACCCGGCCGTGGTGGTGCCCGTGGTCACCCAGCACTACGTGCTGCTGATGCGCAACCTGCTGTACACCGCGCTCACCCGCGCCCGCCGCCTGGCCGTGTTCATCGGCTCGGAGAAGGCGCTCCGGCTCGGCCTGGCCAACGTCACCTCGGGCCGGCGCATGACCCACTTGGCCCAGCGCGTGCGCGCCATCTTCGCCTCGGGCAATCTCTTCGCCTGAGCCGAATCTTCCGCCGTCGCCCTTCACAGCCGTCCGGAAAAGACATATATTCCTATTCCTGCTTTTCCCGACAATCCACCACGTGAAAGGAGACGCCAATGCTCAGCAAGAAAATGGAAAAGGCCATCAACGACCAGATCAAGTGGGAATATTTTTCGGCGTATCTCTACCTGTCCCTGTCCGCGTATTTCCAGAATCTCGGCCTGCCGGGCTTCGCCAACTGGATGGACGTGCAGTTTCAGGAGGAGCAGGCGCACGCCCGGCGCATGTTCGACTACGTGGGCGAGAAGGGGGGCCGGGTGACGCTTCAGGCCATCGAGGCGCCGCAGAGCGTGTGGAAGTCGCCCCTGGACGCCTTCCAGTACGCGCTGAACCACGAGTACGCCGTGACCAAGCGCATCAACGACCTCATGACCCTGGCGCAGAAGGAGAACGATCACGCCTCGGCAATCTTCCTGCAGTGGTATGTGTCCGAGCAGGTGGAGGAGGAGGCCAACTTCGGCGACACCGTCAACAAGCTCAAGCTGGTGGGCGACGGCGGCGGCCTGTTCATGCTCGACCGCGAGCTGGCCGCGCGCGTGTTCACCGCGCCCGTCATTCCGTAACGTCCCAGCCGCCGGAATCCCGCGCGGTTTCTCTTCAGCCGTCCAAGGGGCCATGGTCCCCGATTTGAGCACAAGGCCGCAGGGTGTTCGCCCTGCGGCCTTGGTGATGAACGGCGGCCAGCCTCAACATCCTTCCGCAGCGTGACGCAAGGCTTGGCGCGGGACCAGCCTCGCCCCCTGAAAGGGGCACCAGGGGGGGCCGGGGGAGCGAGCAGCTCACCCGGCCGCCGGAGGCGTCCCGACCGCCCTACGCCGCGCCCTCGACCGCCGGGCAGGCGGCCGGGAAGGCCGCGTTCTGCTGCTGCGAGCCCAGGGGCGGCCGGCGGTCCCAGGCGTAGACGTTGCCGGGAATGGACTTGGCGTACTTCTTCACGTGGGCGGCGCGCTCGCCGATCTCCATGAGCGAGCAGGGCCCGCCGATCTCCAGAATGCCGATGGACAGGGACACCAGCGGGTAGACGCGCTCCACGCCGTCGCGGCCGGTGGCCATGACCTCGCCGCGCTTGCGGTCCTCCGCGCAGTAGCAGGCGCGGATGAGGCGCTTGAAGCAGCGCGTGGCGGCCAAGCACATGCGCTCCACGTGCTCGGGCCGGGTGACAAGCACGAAGTCGTCGCCGCCGATGTGGAAGAGCTTGTCCGTGGCGTCGCCGTAACGGCGCACGGCCCAGGACAGGATGTCCGCGGCGAGCTTGATCACGCGGTCGCCGTTCTTGAAGCCGTAGGTGTCGTTGTAGACCTTGAAGTTGTCCAGGTCGGCGTAGGCGATGGCGAAGCGCCTGCCGGCGGTGATGCCCTGCTCGACCTCGCGCTCGAGGGTCACGTTGCCCGGCAGGCCGGTGAGCGGATTGGTGCCCTTGGCCATTTCGACCTGGACGTGGGCCAGGGCGTTCAGCAGGCGCTGCACGGTGACGACGCCGAGGATGCGGCCCTGGCGGGTGATGATGATGTCGTCGTAGGCCTTGATCTTCTCGCGCTGCATGGCGGCCTTGGCGGTCTGCTCCACGGGCGTGGCCTCGTCGACCACGAGGGGGTGGCGGTCCATGATGGCGTCGATGGGCCGCTTGGAGTAGAGGGCCGCGCCGAACTGGCCGGAGAGCTGGCGGTTGAGCTGGTACTCCATGATCAGCCCCACCGGCGACTCCAGGTCCTGGTCCGTGACGACGATGCTGGCCTGCCGGCGGTTCTCCTCGAAGCAGTGCTGGGCCTCGGGCACCAGCGTGCCCTGGCGGCGGACGAGGGGGGCCTCCACGAGATTGCCCACGGGCATGAGGCAGGAGGTGACGATGCGCGTGGACTCCTGGGGTTTGCGCAGGTAGGCGGTGTCCAGGGAGAGCGGCGGTTTGGGATTGTCCGGCCGGGCCAGGTAGAAGCCCTGGCCGAAGTGCACGCCGATGTCGATGAGGCAGGCGGCCTGGCCCTGGGACTCGATGCCCTCGGCGATGATCTTGGAGCCGATCTTGTCGGCGAAGGTCACGAAGGTCTCGATGAGCGCGCGCTTGACCGGGTCCTTGTCGATGCCCTGGATCAGGCTCATGTCGATTTTGATGAACTCGGGCCGGATCTGGGCGATGCTCGTGAGGCCGGAATAGCCCGCGCCGGCGTCGTCCACGGCCACCAGATAGCCCTGGCTGCGGTAGTGGTCCAGGGTGCGGTGGAACAGGGCGAATTCGTTGATGCTGTGGCGTTCGGTGATCTCGAAGACGATGTTGTCCGGGGTGAGCCCGGCCCCATGCAGCAGCTCCAGGGTCTTGCCGTGGGTGAACTCCGGATCGGACATGGTCTTGGGGTGGATGTTCAGGAAGAGCTTCTGGTCCGGGCCGAGGCCGTCCAGGGAGCCGATGGCCCGCTCGCGGCAGAGGCGCTCCAGGGCGAAGAGCTTGCCGCTCTGCTCGGCGAAGTCGAAAAGCACGGTGGGGTGCTGGAAGGGGCTGCCCTCCGGCCCGCGGGAGAGCGCCTCCCAGGCCATGATCGTGCCGGTGGCGAAGTCGGCGATGGGCTGGAACACGGCGCGGACTTTTTTCTCGTGCAGGATGGCGTTGAACTCGGCGGAAAGCGCGAGCTGGCTCAGGTCCATGCGCATCTTGGCGCGCAGCCGCGCCTCGTTCACGGCCTGGAAGAGCCGGGTTTCGCGGTTTACCTCCGCGCCGTCCATGCGCGAGCAGCCGAATCCCAGGTCCAGCTCGCGGCCGGCCCAGCGCAGCAGGTGCGCGTTGGCCTCGCGCTGGGCGATGAGCTTGATCTCGTAGGCCGAGTCGTGGAGCGCGCGCGGGTCGCCGCCGCGGCTGGGCCAGCAGAGCAGGTATTCGCCGGGCTCCAGGGTGATGCAGGCCGGCTGGGCGAGCATGCGCGCGGCCACCGCCCGGCGCAGGACGCCGAGGAGCTGGCTCTCCACCTCCTGGGCGAGCTCGCGGCCGTAGAGTTCGCGCAGGAGCGGGAAGTCGCGCACGTTGATCAGCAGGATGTCGAAGTCCTCGCCGGCGCGCACCAGCTCGCGGAGTCTGTTCTGGGGAGCGGCGGGCGGCTCGGTGCGGCCGTTGAAGGCGCTGTGCAGGCGGCCGTTGCGCAGGCGGTTCAGGATGGTTTTGAGCATGGTTTCCTTCCTGTCGCGGCGTGGTGGGGCCGCGGACGGGAGGGAATCTAGTCCTGCGCGTTGGGAGATGTGTGACGCGGGCGTGACGGTCGGGTGAGCATTTGGCTGCGCTCCGAACGTCAAGCGCCCGGAGGATGCCTGTTCCCCCGGGCGCTTGACGGCAAAGGCTTGGCGCTAGCGGTAGTAGAGGTTGCGGCCGCCCATGGTCAGGAAGGCCTGGTGCAGGTTGGCGCGCACGTCGCGGCGGTCCCAGATGTCCTGGATGTGCCCGCGCGAGAGGGCCTTGTAGGCGCTGTGGTAGTCGGGCGGGATGTCGATGCCCGTGGTCTCGCGGATGACGCCGGGGCCGGCGAAGCCGATGCGCGAGCTGCGCACGGCGTACTGGTAGGGCGAGCAGCCGAAGAAGCTGGCGATGGGGCCGGCGTACGAGTTGGTGTCGTAGAGCACGATGTACAGGCCGCCCTCGTCGATGTAGCGGCGCACGGACATGGTGACGCGGGGCATCTGGATGAGGGCGTTGACGCCTTCCTGGATGCGCATGCCGGCGGTGCCGTGGACGTAGGCCAGGAAGGGGTGGTGGCGCTTGCGGGCGAGGTCCAGGGCGCGGATGAGCTTTTCGCCCTCGGCCGCGCCCACGGAGCCGCCGCGGAAATTGGCCACGAGCATGCCGCAGGTCAGCCGGATGCCCAGGATGCTGGCGTTGAAGGTGATGCACGAGGACTGTAGGTGCGTCTTCTGCTTGGCTTGGCGCAGGCGTTCCTCGAACTTGGGGAAGTTGGTGGGGTTGCCTGCGGCGATGGACTGGTTGAACTCGCGGACGCTGCCGCGGTCGAAGACGTTGGCCATGTACCACTGGTATTCCATGGGGAAGTGGTAGCCGCAGTTGGGGCAGACGCCGCCGAATTCGCCGAAGAGGTCCCGGGCCCAGATGTCCAGGCAGCCGCGTTCGGGCGCGTGGGGGCAGGTGTATTCGCGGTCCTCCATGGCCTTGGGGCTGCGGTAGCCCTGGCCGCCGGACTTGCGGCGCTCCTCCTCGGGCTCGGAAAGGCAGGTCAGGGAGCGCTCGTCGCCGCCGCCCCACTGCGGGATGCCGAGGGCCTCCATGGTCTGGCAGGTGATGCGGTCCATCTTGCTCGTGACCACGCGGATCTCGTCGGTGACGTCCGTGGCCACACGGGCGATTTTCTTCTGGTAATGCTTGAAGATCTCGTAGCGCAGGGTGGAGTAGATGGAGAAGAAGAACTCCATGTGCTTGGCCGCCAGGCGTTCCAGGATGCCGCGCTTGTCGATGTAGGCCTGGCGCGACATTCTGCGGTATTTCTGGAAGCGCCGCCAGACCAGCTGCTCGCGGTCCTTGGCGTCCAGCTCCCAGCGGACGATGACGTCCTCGCCCACGGTCTGCTTGGCCCCGCGCATGGCCAGCCGGCGCAGGATGTTCACCCCGCGCACGCTCATGACGGCCTCGTCCGTGGCGCGGATGACCTCGCTGCGCAACATGCGGAAGAAGTCGAAGTGCTCGGGCCGCGCGCCCAGGGGCGGCTCCTGGAGCACGGCGTCGATGTAGCCGTTGCGCAGGTTGTCCTGGGCGGTGATCTGCTGGTGCTTGGCGCACAGTTCGATGAGCTCGGGCGTCGGTCGGGTGAGGCCGTGGAACTTGCATTCGATGGCCGCCGCGCCCTCGGGCGAGATGACCGAATAGTAGCCGTGGGAGAACATCAGCCGCTTGTCGGCCAGGGCGATGGCCTCGGCCCCGCCGCTGCCGCCCTCGGAGAAAATGGCCACGACGGGCACGTCGAGCCCGGCCATTTCATAGATATTCTCGGCGATCTGCTGGGCCGCGCCGGGGGAGTCCTCGGTGGGGTAGGGGCCGGGCGTGGAGACGTAGGCGTGGATGGGGATGTTCTCCCGCGCGGCGACCTTCATGTACTTGAGGGCCTTGGCGTTGCCCCAGGGCTTGATCGAACCGCCGTTCCGGAACTCCTGGCCGTGGCCCTTCTCCTGGCCCACGACCATCACCGGGTGGTGGATGGTGCGCTTGCCCACGCGGCGGGTGATGTAGGCCCGGGCGATGAGCATGCCGGGATCGATGGAGACCTCGTCGCGGCCGCCGATCTCGGTGTAGTTGTCGTAGACGTTCTCCAGGATGTCCTTGAGGCAGACCCGCTGCGGATGGCGCACGATGCGCACCCTGTCCATGGGGGTGAGCAGCTTGTCCAGGTCCGCCTCGAGCACGCCCAGGCGGCGCGAGAGTTCGGCGGTCCGGTCGAGGGCGGTGTCCATGTCCAGGCCGTCGATGACGCCGGCGAGCTTGGCGATGTCCTGGCTCACGGACTCCAGGCGGTCGTTGACCCGGTTGCCGAGGATGTCGCGGGCGTAGGCCACGCGCTGGGAGAGAGCTTCGAGACTTTTTTCGATGTCCATAGGTCCGCTGCGCCTCGGCCGGTTAGAATTCCAGCAGGGTCGCGGTTTTTTCGCGCAGGAAGGCGATGTTCGACTTGAGCTTCACGCCCTTGGCGTCCGCGCCTTCGATGCGGAAGGCGTCCAGGAAGGCCGCGCCGCGGGCCTTGGCCTCCTCCAGATCCTTGCCCCAGACGATGGCCAGGGCCAAGTTGGGGTCGTACTCGGTGGGGATCTGGTAGGGCCGATCCTGCGGCACGTGGGTGTGCAGCTTGAGCCAGGGCTCGTCCGGCCAGGAGATATGCTCGATTTTCCCGGTCCAGGGGGCGAAGCGGTTCGCCGTGTCCTCGGCGATGATGCGGTACTCGATGCCCACGCCCGCGAAGCTCACGTCATCCTGATCATAGCCCATGTCCTCGCCGAGGCCAAGGCGGATCTGCTCGCGGATGAGATTGACGCCGTCCTGGTCCTTGAGGCGCGAGATGGCGGCGGAGACGCCGTTTTCCACCTGGATGCGCGTGTTGACCTCCATGAGGAAGGGCTCGCCCTTGGGGGTGACGATCCATTCCCAGGTGCCCACGTTGTCGTAGCGGATCTCCCGGGCGATGGACAGGGAATGCCGCACGATGTCGTCCAGGACCTTGGTCGCGTCGAAGGCGTAGTGCAGGTCCGCCGGGGCGAAGCCGGGCGCGACCTCGATGCGCTTCTGCCTGCCGGGGCTCTGCACGGAGCAGTTGCGCGTGCCGAAGTGCACCGGATGTTCGCCGCCGCGGGCGGAGACGATCTGCACTTCGAGGTGGTTGTAGTTGAAGATGCGCTGCTCGATGAGCACGCCGGGGTCGTTGAACTGGCGCTGGGAATAGTTGCGGATGCGCCGGTAGGTCTGGCGGAAGCGGTTCATGTTGTGCACTTCGTCGATGCCCATGCCGCCGCCGCCGGCCGAGGCCTTGACCAGGACCATGGGCCGCTGCACGCCCTGCTTTTCCTGGAACTCGAAGAGCTTGTGGGCGATGGTTTCGGCTTCCGTCTCGTCGTAGATGGCGCGGTCGGAGCCCGGCACCGTGGGCACGCCGAGACTGCGCGCCAGACGCTTGGTGTTGATCTTGTCGCCCAGGTCGCGGATCACGCGCCAGGAGGGGCCGATGAAGATCATCGGCCGGGAGCGTTCGGTGACGCGCCGGGCGAAGCGGTAGTTCTCGGAGAAGAAGCCGTAGCCGGGGTGGATGGCCGTGGCGTCCCTGGCGTCGGCCGCGGCGAGGATGTCGCCGGCGTCCAGGTAGTTCTGGATGCGCACCAGCGCTTCCTCGCCGCCGAGCCTGCGCGCCAGGTCCACGTGGCCGGATTCGGCGTCCTCCCTGGTGTAGACGCAGACGAATTTCAGGCCCAGGTCGGTGCATGCCTGGATGATGCGCACCGCGATTTCGCCCCGGTTGGCGATGAGTACCTTGTGCTTTTCGATGCTCACGTCGTGGAGTTCCTCGTAACGCCCCGCAGAAGAGAGGGGACTGGTTGAACAGCGCCCTTTAGCCGTTCTTGGCTGATTCTGCAAGTGGAGCGCAACGGTCTGGATTTGCGGGGCATTCGGGACGCAAATTGATCGCCCCGAGGCGCGGTTGCGCAGCGGCGGGCGGTTTACGCCGCGAAATGACGGGAGAAGCCCGGCGGCTGGCGGCCGTCGGGAGGCTTGCGGGATGGGGACCCTAGGCGACGCCGTTGAGCAGCGTGGCGGCAGTGGACTCGCCGGTCGTCACTTCGCCCGTGGCGTCGGTTGCGGAGAGGATTGCGCCGCCGGATTGTCCGGCCGGGGCGGCGGCCGTCTGAGTCGCCTCCACGCCGGTCCGGACTTCGCTTTCGGACGTCGCCGCGCTCCGCAGGCCGGAGGACAGCCGCCGCGTCGGCGTCGCCAGGGAGTTGAACGCGCTGTTCAGGTTTCGGGCAGCGCTCGTCGCCATCAGGTTGTGATTGATGATCAGGGCCATGCTGCAAGCCTCCCTGCGGAAAAGGGTGACGCTGGCGACGCGGCGGCCGCACCCGGGGCGCGGACGTTAGACCTTGTCGTTGACGACCGCGCCCAGGCCCAGGGCTCCGCCGAGGACCTTGGTCTGGAAGTCGTAGTCGGAGTTTTTGTCGCCGCCGGTTCCGGTGTTCAGCTTGTCCAGGGTGGCCGTGACCACCTGGGCCCCGAAGGTCTGCCTGTCGGTGACGCCGGAACTCGAATCCAGACCCGAGGAAACGCCTGTAAGTCCGCTCATGCTGTCGTCGCTCATCCGCTGTGACCTCCTTCGCCCCTGCGGGCGCGTTGCGAAAAAAATGTCGTCCCCGGTCAGACCAGCGCGTCCAGCAGCGTGCCCACCAGATTGGCGGTTGACGCGCCGTTGCGGGCGGGATGCGCGGCCTGTGACGAAACACCGTGCGCCGGCGTCTGAATGACGGAGGATGCGGCCGCCATCCCAACGCCCGCGCCTGCGGCGGCGGCCGGCATGACGCCAAACGCGTCGTTCCGAAGTCCGGTTATTTGCATGGGCCGCGCTCCGTGCGGAGTTTCGCCGTTTGGACAAATTCGCGCCTTCCGGCGCCCGTTGGGGACACTTCGCCTACTACGTCGCTTATCGGCGTAACCTTAAAAAACTTTAGCCCGGCCCGGAAAAGGGCCTAAGCGAGTTTGACAAGCGCGCGCCCTTCGATAATACACGCCCCAGGCGGCCATGCGCCGCCAAATCCCTTGCACCGCACAGGAGCAGCAAGATGACGGACCAGCCGCAGAACACCGGGGAGAAGGAACAGAGCTTCGCGGAGCTCTTCGAGGCCAGCTACGCCGGGCAGAGCGAGAACCTGAACGTGGGCGACAAGATCAGCGCCCGCGTCATCAGCGTGACCGCCGAGAACGTTTATTTCGACACCGGCGCGAAGATCGACGGCGTGGCGGAGAAGAAGGAACTCCTCGACGCCGAGGGGAATTTCCCCTTCAAGGAGGGCGACACCGTCGATCTCTACGTGGTGTCCAAGACCCGCAGCGAGATCGTGCTCTCCCGCGCGCTGGCCGGGGCCGGCGGCGTGGAGATGCTTCAGAGCGCCAAGGACGCCGGGCTGCCCGTGGACGGACGGGTCAAGGAGACCTGCAAGGGCGGCTTCTCCGTGGAGATCATGGGCCGCCGCGCCTTCTGTCCGGTGAGCCAGATCGACGCCCATTTCGTGGAGAATCCCGAAGCCTACGTGGGCAATACCTATCCGTTCCTCATCAGCAAGCTGGAGGAGCGCGGCCGCAACATCGTGGTCACCCGCCGCGCGCTCATCGAGCGCGAGCGCAAGGCCGCCACCGAGGAGTTCCTGGCCAAGGTCAATCCCGGCGACGAGGTGGACGGCGTCGTGGTGCGCCTCACCGACTTCGGCGCGTTCGTGGAGCTTCTGCCCGGCCTGGAGGGCATGATCCACGTGAGCGAGCTGAGCTACGCCCGCGTGGCCAAGGCCGACGAGGCGGTGAGCGTGGGCGATCAGGTCCACGTCAAGGTCCTCGGCATCGAGCCCGGCAAGAAGCCCGGCCAGATGAAGATTTCGCTTTCGCGCAAGCAGACCATGAGCGATCCCTGGCTTGAGGTGCCGGGCAAGCTCAAGGAAGGCGAGAAGGTCACCGGAAGGGTGGCCCGGCTGGCCGACTTCGGAGCGTTCGTGGAGCTGCTCCCCGGCGTGGACGGCCTGATCCACCTGAGCGAGATGAGCTACCGCAAGCGCGTGGCCAAGGCCTCCGAGGTGGTCCAGGTGGGCGAGAGCGTGACCGTGGTGATCAAGGAGATCGACCCGGTCAAGAAGCGCATTTCCCTGTCCCTCAAGGACGCTGAGGGCGATCCCTGGGCCGAGGCCGCCGCCAAGTACGTCCCCGGCACCCAGGTCACCGGAGTGGTGGAGAAGCGCGAGACCTTCGGCGTCTTCGTGACCCTGGAGCCCGGCGTCACCGCGCTCCTGCCCAAGTCGCGCATGGCCGCGGCCGTGGACCCCAAGCCGCTGGAGGCCCTCAAGAAGGGCGACTCCGTGACCCTCGTGATCGAGGATGTGCGCGCGGGCGAGCGTCGCATCGCGCTCTCGCCGCTGGAGGTCAAGGAAGGTTCGGACGAGAAGGGCGGCCGTGACAACGGCGACTGGAAGGCCTACGCCAAGGTCGGCAAGCCCGCCAAGTCCGAGGACCGGCCCATGGGGCTGCTCGGCCAGAAGCTGGCCCTGGCCCTCAAGAACAAGAAATAGCGCCCCCGCGCAGCAAAGAAGCAGCCCCCAAGGAGACGCATGGCCGAGCCGTACAAGATCATCTACTCCATGATGCGCGTGAGCAAGTTCTACGACAAGCGCCAGGTGTTGAAGGACATCTCGCTGTCGTACTTCTACGGCGCCAAGATCGGCGTGCTCGGCCTCAACGGCGCGGGAAAAAGCTCGCTTTTGCGCATCCTGGCCGGCGTGGACACGGACTTCCAGGGCCAAGTGGCCCCCACGCCGGGCTACAGCATCGGGCTGCTGGAGCAGGAGCCCAAACTCGACGAGAGCAAAACCGTCAAGGAAGTGGTGGCCGAGGCCGCCCAGGAGACGGTGGACCTGCTGGCCGAGTTCGAGCGCATCAACGCCCAGTTCGCCGAGCCCATGGACGACGACGCCATGCAGAAGCTCATCGACCGGCAGGCCGCCGTGCAGGAGAAGCTCGACGCCCTGGACGCCTGGGAGCTGGACAGCCGGCTGGAGATGGCCATGGACGCCCTGCGTTGCCCGGCGGGCGACACGCCGGTCAAGGTGATCTCCGGCGGCGAGCGGCGGCGGGTGGCCCTGTGCCGCCTGCTGCTCCAGAAGCCGGACATCCTGCTGCTGGACGAACCCACCAACCACCTCGACGCGGAGTCCGTGGCCTGGCTGGAGCACCACCTCCAGCAGTACGCAGGCACCGTCATCGCCGTGACCCACGACCGCTACTTCCTGGACAACGTGGCCGGCTGGATTCTGGAGCTGGACCGCGGCCGGGGCATCCCCTGGCAGGGCAACTACTCCTCCTGGCTGGAGCAGAAGCAGCAGCGCCTGGCCCAGGAGGAAAAGGCCGAGACCGAGCGGCAGAAGACCCTGGCCCGCGAGCTGGAGTGGATCCGCATGAGTCCGCGCGGCCGCCACGCCAAGGGCAAGGCCCGCATCAGCGCCTACGAGAACCTGCTCAGCCAGGAGACCGAAAAGCTCGCGCCGGAGCTGGAGATCTACATCCCGCCCGGACCGCGCCTGGGCGACGTGGTCATCGAGGCCAAGGACGTCAGGAAGGCCTTCGGCGACAACCTGCTCGTGGACGGCATGACCTTCCGCCTGCCGCCGGGCGCCATCGTGGGCATCATCGGCCCCAACGGCGCGGGCAAGACCACGCTCTTCCGCATGATCACCGGCCGGGAGCAGCCGGACGCGGGCGCGCTCAAGCTGGGCGAGACCGTCACGCTGGCCTATGTGGACCAGGAGCGGACCATGGACCCGGAGAAGACCGTGTTCGAGGTCATCTCCGGCGGCAACGACGTGATCAAGTTGGGCAACCGCGAGGTCAACGCGCGCGCCTACATCGGCAAGTTCAACATCACCGGCAGCGACCAGCAGAAGAAGGTCGGCCTGCTCTCCGGCGGCGAGAGGAACCGCGTGCACCTGGCCGCCATGCTCCGCGAGGGGGCCAACGTGCTGCTCCTGGACGAGCCCACCAACGATCTCGACGTGAACACCATGCGCGCGCTGGAAGACGCGCTGGTGAACTTCGCCGGCTGCGTCCTGGTCATCAGCCACGACCGCTGGTTCCTGGACCGCATCGCCACGCATATCCTGGCCTTCGAGGGCGACTCCCAGGTGAGTTTCTTCGAGGGCAACTGGAGTGAATACGAGGCCGACCGCAAGGCCCGGCTCGGAGCCGCGGCCGAACAGCCGCACCGCATCAAGTACCGGCATCTCACGCGCAAGTAAGCTCTTTGCCATCCGCCGGGGCGGAGGAACAATCCGCCGCCCCGGCTTTCTCACCAAGGAGGCGACCATGCGCACGCTGCTCTTGTCCCTCTGCCTCACCGCCGTCCTGTGCCTGTTTTCCGGACCCGCCGCGGCCCAGTCAGCAAAACCGACCGACACCATCCCGACCGACAGGGGCGACCTCGTCGTCACCTTTCTGGGCCACGGCACGCTGATGTTCCAGTGGGCCGGCAAGGTCGTCCACGTGGACCCCTGGACCGCCCAGGCCGACTACGCCCGCCTGCCCAAGGCCGACCTCGTGCTCGTGACGCATGAGCACTTCGATCACCTGGACAAGGCCGCCGTCGCCGCCGTGCACGGGCCCGGCACGGTGATCGGGGCCTCGGCCAAGGCCGCGGCCGCCCTCGCCGGGGCCAGCGTGCTGAAGAACGGCGAGACGAAGGAGCTGGCCGGCATCCGGGTGGACGCCGTGCCGGCCTACAACCGGGTGCACATGCGCGCGCCCGGTCAGGCCTTCCACCCCAAGGGCGACGGCAACGGCTACGTGCTGCACTTCGGCAAGGTCCGGGTCTACGTGGCCGGCGACACCGAGGACATCCCCGAGATGGCCGCCCTGCACGGCGTGGACGTGGCCTTCCTGCCCGTGAACCTGCCGTACACCATGGACATCCCCATGCTCGTCCACGCCGCGACCCTGCTCAAGCCCAGGGTGCTCTATCCCTACCATACCGGCGAGACGGACATGCACAAGGCGGCCGAGGCGTTGCGCGCCGTGCCCGGCGTGGAGACGCGCATCCGGCCGATGAAATAGGGGGGCGCCATGAACGCAGTCGGTGAATACTGGTACCGTCTGACCCCCGCCCTGCGCCGCCGCCTCGTGCTCGGCGCCGTGGGACGCGAACAGCTCTTCGCCCTGGGCGCGCTTGCGCCGGTCATGGCCACGGATTTCCTCGTGGCGGCCTGGGCCGACTGCCCCCTGGACGGCGGCCTGGCCAAGGCCCTGGACGCCAAGGCCACCGGCCAGCGGCGCTTCCTGCCCGGCCCGTTCTCCGATCTGCTCAAGTCCCAGGTCAGCTTCTGGAGCCCCCCCGGCGAGGACGACCCCTGGCGCGCCGCCGCCGGGGAACAGCGCCGCGCTTTGCTTCGGGAGCGCCTGGCGGCCGAGCCGAAGAACCTGTTCTGGAAGCTTGCGGCCTGGGAGGCGGCCTGGCCCGAGGCCGACTGGGAACTGGTCGACCTTTCGCTGGCCGAGGCGGCCTGGCCGCGCACGCTGGTCCCGCTGCGCCACCGCTACGCGGCGCAGGTCCACCTTTGCCGCGGCGATGCCTTTGCCGCCCTGGCCAGCCTGAACGCCGCCGCGCCCCTGGATCGTTTCGTGGACGATACGCCCCTGCGCGCCACCTGCCTGCTGCGCATGGGCCGCCGGGACGAGGCCGTCGCCGTGCTGCGCGAGGGCGTGAAGCGTTCGCCCTGGCGCGTGAACGAGCTGCTGCGCCTGTCCGATCTGGTCTTCGATGTCGATTCCGACGTCCGGCCGGTGCCCGGTCCCTGCGCCATCCTGCTGTATTCCTGGAACAAGGCCGCGGAGCTGGACGCCACGCTGGCCTCCATCGCGGCCTCCGACACCGGCGGCGCGCCCATCTTCGTCCTGGACAACGGCAGTACGGACGCCACTCCGCAGGTGCTGACCGCTTGGCGCGTGCGTCTCCGCGAGCGGATTTCCGTGGTCACGCTGCCGGTGAACATCGGCGCGCCGGCCGCGCGCAACTGGCTGCTCTCCCTCCCGGAGGTCCGCGCCTGCGCCTATGCGGCCTTCGTGGACGACGACGTGAGCCTGCCGCCGGACTGGCTCCTGCGGCTGGGCGCGGCCGTGGCGCGCGTGCCCGACGCTTCGGTTTGGGGCTGCCGCGTGGTGGACGACGCCTGCCCGCTGGTGATCCAGAACGTGGACTACACCCCGCTGGCGCCCAGGCCCGGCGAGCAGCTCCTCGTGCTGGCCAACCTGCATCGGGACGCGCCGGACTTCGGCCGCTTCGACTACCTGCGGCCCTGCGTCAGCGTCACGGGCTGCTGCCACCTGCTGCGCATGGCGGACATCCCCCGCGCCGGAGGGTTCGACATCCGCTTCTCGCCCTCGCAGTATGACGATCTGGAGCGTGATCTCCGCGTGTTCCTGGCCGGCGGCTTCGTGGCCTACCAGGGGCACTTGGCCGTGCGTCACAAGCGCCGCAGCGGAGCCCTGGCGCAGCGGTCGGAGGCCGAGATCGGCGGCGCCACGGCCAACGCCCACAAGCTCCAGACCAAGCACGCGGCGGCGGACTTCCAGGCCCTGCACGCCCGTGGGGCCGAACTGTTGGTGCGGGATTTCCTGCGGCGGATCGCCGAGCTCTAGGCCGGGAGCCGGTTCAGGCGCGCGCTTCCAGGCTGCATGGGCCCATGCGCCGGATTTGCTGGGACTTCACGCGGCCCTCCAGCAGGGTGAGCAGTTTGCGCTGATCCTCCAGGGATTCGATCCGGAAGGACAGGCCAAGGCGGTAGACGTTGTCGCCAAGGTCCTGGACCCGACGGATCTCCGCCTCCAGGGGCAGGTGGACGCCGCGCGATTCGTCGCTGAGCTCCAGGCGGATGGTCTCGCCGCGCGGCAACTCGCCGCGGGACTCGCAGAGCATGCCGCCGAAGCTGATGTCCTGGGCGCTGGCCTCATGCCAGCCAGCTTTGCCCGTCTCCAGCGCAAGAGGCAGGGGATCGCTCAGGAAATAGCGCGGATAATTGCGTTGCGAGTCGTGATACGCGCGTACGCAGTTGCGCTGCTCCTTGGCCTTGTACAGGGCCATGTCGGCATGCTGGACCAGCGAGGTGACGTCCAGGCCGTCCTTGGGGAAGCTGGCCAAGCCGGTGCTGACGGTGAGTCCGCCGAGGTCCTGCCCGGCGTAGCGGACGTGGTGGAGCTGCATGGCCGTGCGGATGCGCTCGGCCACGATGAAGGCCTCCGCATCGCCGGACTGCGGCAGGATCACGGCGAATTCCTCGCCGCCGTAGCGTACCACCCGGTCATACAGCCGCGCCGAATCGCCCAGGACGGCGGCCGTGTCCCGCAGGGCCTGATCCCCGGCGGAGTGGCCGTGGGTGTCGTTGAAGGCCTTGAAGTGGTCGAGATCGAGCATGAGCAGGGCGAAGCCGTGGCCGAAGCGCCGGAAGCGCTCCATCTCCTTCGGGATTTCCTCGTTGAAGTAGCGCCGGTTGTACAGGCCGGTGAGTTCGTCCTTGTAGGCGCTTTCCTCTTTCTGCTGGAGCAGGCGCACCTCCACGAGAATCGGCTCGCGCAGCACGGGCTTGACCTGCATGAAGTAGTCGCACATGGCCGTGAGCAGGCTGACGTTGCGGCCGAGGGCCGCGCAGAGAGCCTTTTGGTGCTCAATGACGGCGAACAGGCAATCCTTGGCCTCGGCCGCCGGCATGTCCAGCCGGCTCATGCGGTAGAGGGCCTCGGAATAGACTTCGTCGCCGTAGACCTGGGCGAGGGTTTCCCAGTGGTCGGCCGTCATGGTGCACAGCGTGGCGGAGCGTTGCAGGAGGGATTTGAGCGGGGCGGAGTAGCCTCGGGCGGAACCGGAAAGCGTGCGCATACGAGACCAACCTATTGGAATAAAATATTAAGTATAATGGTTATTAAAATAGCTTATGCGTCTACGTATGTCAACGTGTTCTCCGATGTTGACGCGCCGCCATGCGGCGTGCACAGTGCTTTGATGAAGTTGATAATAATTCCGACTCGCACGGAGGCTTGCGCATGGCTGGATCCTTTCGCAATGACGACGGCGTGTTGCTCGGCCGGGTGGAACAGGCGCTTGCGGAGCGCCGCGCGCTCGGTCTGAACGGGTTGGTGGGCGGCCTGGAGACGGTGATCATGAGCGTGGAGCCGGACCGCCTGGAAAGCGCGGCCCATGACTTCCTGAACACCACGGGCTATCTCTTCCGCACCGCCCTGGAGGACGGGGAGGGCAGGGGCTGCGTGCTCGAACTGCCGGGCTCGGCGGACTTCCTCCTGCGCACGCGGCGGCGTCCCGGACCCTTTGCGGCCGAGCCCCTGGGGCCCAAGTCGCAGCATCTGCCCGGCACGCGCGTGGAGACCATGGTCTTCGCCTGCGCGGATCTTGAGCGCTACGTAGCCCTGCAAGGGAAACGCGGCGTGCGCTTCCTTACGTCGGACATCGTGCGCTCCGACGCCTCGCTGTTCATCCAGACCGAGCCCTCGGCCAAGAGCGCCCTGTCCTTCGGCTTCGTGCAATGGCTCAAGGGCGGCCGGCAGTACGTCTCCAACCTCGTGCGGCCGGGCGACTGGTGCCTGGCCAAGCCGGACCGCGCACACCTCCGGCGCGTGGGCCTGTTCGACCACGCCTCGGTGCGGGTGCACGCCAAGGACCGCGACGACGCCATCATCGAATTCCTGGGCCTCACCAACTACGAGTTCAGCATGGCCGTGTACGTGGACAACTTGAACTCCATCACCAATGTGGCGCGCTACCACGGCGACCCCTACGCCATGGTCATCACTTCGGGCATCGGCGACGCGGCCGAGGGCCAGGAGGGCCCGACGGAGAAGTTCATCCGCAACTACGGCCGGCGCATCCACCATCTGGCCTTCCGCACCGAGGGCATCGAGACGGCCTTCGCCGGGCTCAAGGCCCAGGGCATGGAGTTCCTGCTGGAGCTCGTTGGTTCGCCCGAGGAGGGACTGCGCCAGACCTTCAGCCGGCCTTCGCAGGAGACGCTCGTGGTCAACGAATACATCGAGCGCTATCCCGGCTTCGACGGCTTCTTCACCAAAAGCAATGTGACCAAGCTCACCAAGGCCACGGAGAACCAGTAGGCAGGGTTGACAGCGGCCGCGGCCGACGCTATCTACAAAACATGTGCGCAACTGTTCACATGAAAGACGACGAGTTGTACGCCTGCGAGCGGCCCTGCGTGCATCAGGATCGCGTGGAGGCCGCGCGGGCGGCCATGCTCGACGACGCGGCGGCGGAGGGGCTGGCCGGGATCTTCGCCCTTCTGGGCGACAGGACCCGCGTGCGCATCCTGCACGCCCTGCGCGGCGGCGAACTCTGCGTGTGCGACCTCTCGGCCCTGCTGGGCATGACCTCCTCGGCCATTTCCCACCAGTTGCGGCTGCTGCGCACGGCCAAGCTGGTGCGCGCCCGCAAGGAGGGCAAGAACGTGTTCTATGCCCTGGACGACGGCCACGTGCATGGCCTGCTCGTCCAGGGTCTGGAACACGTGCTGGAGTAGGGCGAATTTTTTTTGGCCGCAAATATGAACAAATGCTCAAACGTTGAATGAATGAAAGGAAGGTGAGGGCGTGGCCGCCATGCTCGTCGACTATCTGCGCGAATGCTGGCGCGTGCTTTGCGAGGCCGCGCCGTACATGCTTTTCGGTTTTTTCATCGCCGGCCTGCTCAAGGGCTGCGTGACGGAGGGGCTCCTGGCGCGCCACCTGGGCGGCCGGGGACCGCTGTCGGTGCTCAAGGCGGCGCTTCTGGGCGTGCCGCTCCCGCTGTGCTCCTGCGGGGTGGTGCCCGCCGCCATCGGCCTCCGGCGGCAGGGGGCCGGCCCCGGCGCGACGGCCGCGTTCATGATCGCCACGCCCGAGACCGGGGTGGATTCCCTGGCCGTGACCTGGGCCATGATCGACCCGCTCATGACCGTGCTGCGGCCACTGGCCGCCTTCGTCACGGCCTGCGCGGCCGGGCTCGCCGCGAACCTGCTGCCCGAGCGGTTGCTCGTCCGCCCCGCGCCGGCGGCGCACGCCCATTGCGGCTGCGCGGACGGCTGCTGCGGCGCGGCTGCGCTGCGGCCGGGACTTTTGTCCCGCGTGCGCGCGGGGCTGGCCGAGGCCTTCGGCGACATGCTCGCCGACGTGGGCGGCTGGCTCCTCGTGGGCATCCTGCTGGCCGGGGCCATCTCGCTGCTTGTGCCGGAAGACTTCTTCCTCGGCCTGCCCGGCGGCGAGCTGTCGTCCATGCTGGTCATGCTCGTAGCAGGCGTGCCGCTCTACGTCTGCGCCTCCAGCTCCACGCCCATCGCGGCCTCGCTGCTGCTCAAGGGGCTTTCGCCCGGGGCCGCGCTGGTGTTCCTGCTCACCGGGCCGGCCACGAACGCCACCACCCTCACGGTCATGGCGCGCAGCTTCGGCGCGGCCCTTACCGCCGTGTACGTGCTGGCCATCGCGGCCTGCTCCCTGGCCTTCGGCTTTTTCGCCAACTGGGCCTATGCGGCCATGGGCCTCAACATCCACGCCGTCATCGGCGGTCTCAACGAGGCTCTGCCGGAGCAGTTGGAGGCGGCTTCTGCCGCGCTCCTGCTGGCGCTTATCGCCCGGGCGCATTTTCTTGCGCGGGCCCGCGCTCACGGCCATGGCTGCGCTTGCGGCTGAGGGGCGATTGCGATAGGTGTCGCGCATGGCCGAAAGCGAGAGCATCCAGGAACCCTGCGCCCGCAAGCTGGAGTTCAAGGACTCCGGTTTGGCCAACAAGCTCTTCGGTCCCCAGGGCGCGAACCTGGAGTTGCTCACCGAGCGCTCCGGCGTGGCCATCGAGACCCGCGGCTGCGCGGCCACGCTGTGCGGCCCGGAACATGAGGTCGACCTCGCCGCCGGCGTGCTCACCCAGCTCTACGGCCTGCTCAAGGAGGGCCGCCACGTCCACCCGCAGGACGTGGACTGCGCCTGGCGCATCCTCCTGCGCGAGCCCGGCGCGGACATCCGGCGCATCTTCCAGGACACCGTCTACGTCGCCTCGCCCAAGAAGACCATCGCGCCCAAGACCATCAGCCAACGCGATTATCTGGCCGCCATCCGCGAGAATGATCTGGTGTTCGCCATCGGTCCGGCGGGCACGGGCAAGACCTATCTCGCCGTGGCCCTGGCCGTGAGCGCGCTGATGCGCCGCGAGGTCAAGCGCATCGTGCTGGCCCGGCCGGCGGTGGAGGCGGGCGAGAAGCTCGGCTTCCTGCCCGGCGATTTGGCCGAGAAGGTCAATCCCTACCTGCGGCCGCTCTACGACGCCCTGCACGACATGCTCGACTTCGGCCGCGTGCAGGACATGCTCGCCACCGGCGTCATCGAGGTCGCGCCCCTGGCCTTCATGCGCGGCCGCACCCTCAACGACGCCTTCGTGATCCTCGACGAGGCCCAGAACACCACGCCCGAGCAGATGAAGATGTTTCTCACGCGTCTGGGCTTCGGCTCCAAGGCCGTGGTCACCGGCGACGTGACCCAGATCGACCTGCCCAGCCAGACGCGTTCCGGGCTGGTGGAGGCCAACAAAATCCTTGAAGGCGTGGCCGGCATCCGCTTCGTGCAGTTCCACGAGGAGGACGTCATCCGCCACCCGCTCGTGGGCCGCATCGTGCAGGCCTATGAGCGCCACGAACAAGCCAGGACCGCCCAGGATGGACAAGAGCAAAGGAAGGGCCGGCCATGAAGCTGATCCTCTCCGTGCGCACGCGTCCCGGCCAGCGGCAGCCGGAGCTTCCGCTGTCCCGGCCGGAGCTGACGACGCTCATCGCCAGGATCCTCAAGATCCTGGGGCTTGAGCGCGCCGAGTTGTCGCTCACGATCATCGACGACCACGGCATCGAGCTCCTCAACCGCCACTACCTGAACTGCGAGGGGCCGACCAACATCCTGAGCTTCCCCGAGGCCGACCCGGCGCGGCCGGAATCCCTGGGCGAGCTGTTCCTCTCCGCCGAGACGCTGGCCCGGGAGGCCTTCCTCTACGGCCAGGACCCGGTGCGGCACCTGGCGCGCCTTTTGGCCCACGGCATCCTGCACCTGGCCGGCTTCAACCACGGCCCGGAGATGGACGCGCATACGGATCGGGCCGTGGCCGCCGCCTGCCCGGACCGCGGCGCCGGAAACTGAGCCCGCCGCGCCCCTTTACATCCACGTTCGCCTTGGGCACAATAGCGGCTTTCCGATTCCGCCCAGCCTAGCGAGGTGAACCCCATGACCAGAAATTTCCTGCACATCCTTGATCTCACCAGGGACGAGGCCCACTCCCTGCTTTTGCGCGCCAAGGCGCTCAAGGACGGCCGCATCCGCACCAAACTGCTCGACGGCAAAACCGTCATGCTGATTTTCGAAAAGGCCTCCACGCGCACCCGCGTGTCCTTCGAGGTGGCCGTGCGCCACCACGGCGGCCAGACGGTGTTCCTGACCCCGCACGAGTCGCAGCTCGGCCGCAACGAGCCGCTCAAGGACACCGCCCGCGTGCTCTCGCGCTACGCCGACGCCATGGTGGTGCGCACCTTCGGCCAGGAGAAGCTGGACACGCTGGTGGAGTGGGGCAGCATCCCGGTGGTCAACGCCCTCACCGACCAGCACCATCCCTGCCAGGTCATGAGCGACGTGCTGACCATGTACGAGCGCACGCCCAACCTGTGCGCGCTCAAGGTCGGCTGGATCGGCGACGGCAACAACATGGCCCAGTCCTGGATCGAGGCCGCGGTCCAGTTCGGCTTCGAGCTGACCCTGGCCTGCCCCTCCGGCTACACCCCGGACCTCGCCCTCCTGGCCCAGGCCCGGGACATGGGCGCGCGCATCGTGCTCACCGAGGACCCGGAGATCGCCGCGCGCGGCGCGGACTACCTGAACACCGACGTCTGGGCCTCCATGGGCCAGGAGGCGGAGCAGCTCCGCCGCGAGCAGGCCTTCGAGGGCTATCAGATCGACGACCACATCATGTCCCTGGCCAAGAAGGGCTGCAAGGTCATGCACTGCCTGCCGGCGCACCGCGGCGAGGAGATCACCGAGGCGGTCTTCGAGTCCAACGCGGACATGATCTTCGACGAGGCCGAGAACCGTCTGCACATGCAGAAGGCCATTCTCGAATGGGTTTTCGGCGCACTGTAAACACACAGAACGGAGCAGCAGCCATGAACGCCATCAAGAAAGTCGTGCTCGCCTATTCCGGCGGCCTGGACACCTCCATCATCCTCAAGTGGATCAAGAACACCTATCAGTGCGAGGTCGTCACCTTCACCGCCGACCTCGGCCAGGACGAGGACCTGAGCGGCGTCGAGGCCAAGGCCCTGGCCACCGGCGCGACCAAGGCCTACGTCGAGGACATCCGCGAGGAGTACGCCCGCGACTTCGTCTACCCCATGCTGCGCGCGGCCGCCCTCTATGAGGGCCGCTACCTCCTGGGCACCTCCATCGCCCGGCCGCTCATCGCCAAGCGCATGTGCGAAATCGCCGAGGCCGAGGGCGCGCAGGCCGTGGCCCACGGCGCCACCGGCAAGGGCAACGATCAGGTGCGCTTCGAGCTCACCGCCATGGCCCTGAACCCCAAGCTCAAGACCATCGCGCCCTGGCGCGAGTGGGACATGAAGTCCCGTTCCGACCTCGTGGCCTACGCCGAGAAGTATGGCATTCCCGTGCCCGTCAGCCAGGCCAAGCCCTGGAGCCAGGACGCCAACCTCCTGCACGTGTCCTTCGAGGGCGGCGAGCTGGAGGACCCCTGGAACGAGCCCGCGCCCGGCTGCCACCGCTACTGCACGCCCGTGGAGCAGGCTCCGGATCAGGCCGAGGAGATCGTCATCGACTTCGAGGCCGGCAACGCCGTGGCCCTGAACGGCAAGCCCCTCACCCCGGCGCAGATGATCCTGACCCTCAACCGCATCGCCGGCCGCCACGGCATCGGCCGCGTGGACATGGTCGAGAACCGCTTCGTGGGCATGAAGTCCCGCGGCGTGTACGAGACCCCCGGCGGCACCGTGCTGCACATCGCCAAGCGCGACCTGGAGGGCCTCTGCCTCGATCGCGAGGTCATGCACCTGCGCGACTCGCTCATCCCGCGCTACGCCGAAATGGTCTACTACGGCTACTGGTTCGCGCCCGAGCGCGAGGCCCTGCAGGCCATGGTCGACAAGACCCAGGAGAAGGTCACCGGCACGGTGCGCTGCAAGCTCTACAAGGGCAACTGCATCCCCGTGGGCCGCAAGTCGCCGTATTCGCTCTACCGCATGGACCTCGCCACCTTCGAGGAGGACGTGGTCTACGACCAGGCCGACGCCGCCGGGTTCATCAAGCTCGTCGGCCTGCGGCTCAAGGGCCGGATGGCCGGAAAGTAGAGAGGCCCAAGGCAGGGCTTCGTCCCTGCGCCCCGCAAGGGGGGCCGTCCCCTTGACCTGTTTCCCGCCGAGGGGCTGTGGCGCAGCCGCAGCCTTTCGGCGGCATGAGGGTTCCAAGGGGAAGCATTCCCTTTTGGCGGAAGGGGGGCGGGGGAGGCGGAGCCTCACCCGGTTGCTTCGAATCCTTTTGCAGCACCGTCAGACGCGTCCGGAGGCGACGACATGAGCGAGAAGATGTGGGGCGGCCGCTTCCACGAGGCCGCCGCGGCCTCCCTGGAGGAGTACACCCAGTCGGAGTCCTTCGACCGCGCGCTGTTCCGCGAGGACATCGCCGGGTCCAAGGCCCATGCGGCGATGCTGGGCGCGTGCGGCGTCATCGCGCCCGAGGAGGCCGCGACCCTAATCCGTGGCCTGGACCAGGTGCTGGCCGAGATCGAGTCCGGCGCGTTCCAGTGGCGGCGCGAGCTGGAGGACGTGCACATGAACGTCGAACGCCGGCTGACGGAGATCGTCGGTCCGGTGGGCGGCAAGCTGCACACCGCGCGCAGCCGCAACGATCAGGTGGCCCTGGACTTCCGGCTGCACGTGGCCGCCCGGCTGGAGGCTTGGCGCGGGGAGCTGGCCCGGCTCGTGGCCGTTCTGGCCGGCCGAGCCGAGGAGCACAGGGACACGCTGCTGCCCGGCTGCACGCACATGCAGCCCGCCCCGCCCGTGAGCCTGGCCCAGCACCTGCTGGCCTACGCCCAGATGTTCCGGCGCGACCACGAGCGCCTGGCCGACTGCCTGAAGCGCGTGCGCGTGTCGCCCCTGGGCGCGGCGGCCCTGGCCGGCACCACGTACGCCATCGATCCGGCCAAGGTGGCTGCGTCCGTCGGCTTTCCGGCGACCTTCGCCAACAGCATGGACGCGGTGAGTGATCGCGACTTCGCCATCGAGGCCGTGTTTTGCGGCAGCCTGGTGATGCTGCACCTGAGCCGCCTGTGCGAGGAGCTGATCTACTGGGCCAATCCCAATTTCGGCTACGTGCGCCTGCCGGACGCCTATTCCACGGGCTCCTCGATCATGCCCCAGAAGAAGAACCCGGACGTCTGCGAGCTCATGCGCGGCAAGACCGGCCGGGTCTATGGCGCGCTCACCAGCCTGCTCACGCTCATGAAGGGCCTGCCGCTGACCTACAACCGGGACATGCAGGAGGACAAGGAGCCGTTCTTCGACGCCGACCGCACCGTGCGCGCCTCGGTGTCGATCATGGCCGACATGCTCGGCGTCCTGGAGTTCCTGCCGGCGAACATGCGCCGGGCCCTGGACCGCGGCTTTCTCAACGCCACCGAGCTGGCCGACTATCTGGCGGCCAAGGGGCTGCCCTTCCGCGAGGCGCACCACGCCGCCGGCGCGGCCGTGGCCCTGGCCGAGTCCAGGGGCGTGCGCCTGGAGGACCTGAGCCTGGAGGACCTGCGCGGCTTCTCGGATCTCGTGGCGGCGGACGTCTTCGCGGTGCTGCGGCCCGAGGCCGCGGTGGCCCGCCGGAACATGTCCGGCGGCACGGGGCCGGAGCCGGTGACGGCGCAGCTCGCCATGCTGCGGACCTGGCTCGCTTCGCTTTCCTGAACAGAATTCGTATTCCAAGCATGCAAGGGAGCGACCGATATTCGGCCGCTCCCTTTTTTTGCAAGAATGTCATGTGCATTTTTGAACATAGCTTGCGCTTCGTTTTGTAATTGTACATAGCGCGTGTAGACATGAGCAATAGCCATCCGAGAGCGGAGGGGGAACGATGACGACGTACACGGTGTACAAGGAGCAGCTGCCGGGGCTGTTCGCAAAATGGAGCCGGGAGCACGCGCTGTACGTGCCGGCGCGGCTGCGCGAGGGGTTTTACGACCTCGTGCCCTGGAGGCCGGGACTGGAGATCGCCTGGGAGTTCGACGTGGCGTACAACTCCCCCAAGCGATTTCTCATGCCGCCGCACGAGCCGCTGATCACCTTCAATCGTAAGACCTGCGAGGCCGCGCCGGTGTTCGAGGCGCCGCGGCAGATCCTCTTCGGCGTGCATCCCTATGACGTGAAGGCCGTCAACCAGCTGGATCAGATCATGGAGGCCGGCGCGCCGGACCAGAACTACATGCGCCGGCGGGAGGCCACGGTGGTCATGGCCTACGAGCCTCTGACCGTTTCGAGCACGGCCTTCTGGTCCAGCGTGGGCGCGGCCAACGTGGCCCACGGCTACGACCTCTACTGGACCAAGATCGGTCCGGCCTCGTTCACGGTGGAGGTGGGGTCGGTGCGCGGGGAGGAGCTGCTGGGCATGGACGGTCCGCTGCTGCCTTCGACGCCCGGTGACAAGGAGGGCGCGCGCCGCGCCAAGGCGCGCATCCTGGCCAAGGCGCACAGGCTCAGCCTGCGCTACAACTGGGAGGAAACCCCAAGACTGCTGGCCAAAAGCTGGGATTCTCCCATCTGGCGGCGCTACTCCCAGATGTGCCTGGCCTGCGGCTCGTGCAACATCGTCTGCCCGACCTGCTACTGCTTCGACATCCGCGAGGAGGCCGACGACCAGCTGGAGCAGGGCGTGCGCTACCGCGAGTGGGATGGCTGCATGCTGGAGAGCTTCGCCAAGGTGGCGGGGAACCACAACTTCCGGCCCAAGGCCCAGGACCGCTACCGCCACCGGTACTTCCGCAAGGGCAAATACATTTATGACAAGATTGGCGAACTGGGCTGCGTGGGCTGCGGCCGCTGCGTCCGCGCCTGCACGGCCGGCATCGCCAATCCGCTGAAGGTCTTCAACGAGCTCTGGGAGGAGGCGGCGCATGAATACTAAACCCTTCTCGCCCTACGTCCCGCGTCCGGTGACGCTGGTCGAGAAGACCAAGCTCTCGGACTTCGTCACGCGCTTCACCTTCGAGCAGGACAACGGCCGGCCCCTGGCGCACAAGCCGGGGCAGTTCGTGAACCTGTCGGTGTACGGCGTGGGCGAGGCCCCGTTCTCGATCAGCTCGCCGCCGCGGCGCACGCACAACAGCTTCGAGATCGCCGTGCGCAAGATCGGGGTGGTGACCAGCGCCCTGCACGAGCTGGAGCCCGGGGCCAAGGTGGGCCTGCGCGGCCCTTACGGCACGAGCTTCCCGGTGATGAAGTTCGTGGGTAAGGACATCCTGATCATCGCCGGCGGCCTGGGCTACATCCCGCTGCGCTCGCTGCTGTTCTACCAGCTGCGGCACCGCGAGGAGTTCAACCGCATGGTGCTCATGGTCGGCACGCGCGAGCCCAAGGAGCGCATCTTCGTGGACGAGATCGCGGAGCTGGCCAAGAGCGCCGACGTCGAGGTCCTGGAGACCGTGGACGTGCCGGACTCGACCTGGAACGGCAACGTGGGCGTGATCACGACGCTTTTGCCCAAGGCGGAGCTCGACCCGGGCAACACCTACGTGGCCATGGTGGGGCCCCCGATCATGTACCGCTTCGTCATCGCCGAGTGCCGCAAGAAGGGCATCGCCTCGGACCAGATCTTCGTCTCGCTGGAGCGCAAGATGAAGTGCGGCCTGGGCAAGTGCGGCCACTGCCAGATCAACGAGCTGAGCACCTGCATCGACGGTCCCGTGTTCTGCTACACGGACATCGAAGCGTACCAGGAAGCCATCTAGGCGAAGGACGGGGAGGAACGCATGGCAAAACCCAGAATCGCCTTCTTCGACTTCGCGGGCTGCGAAGGCGACCAGCTGCAGATCGCCAACCTGGAGGAGCGGCTGCTCGATATCCTGGGCCACGTGGAGGTGGTGAGCTTCCGCGAGGTGGTCACCGGCCATTCGGACACGTATGACGTGGCCTTCGTGGAGGGCTCGATCACCCGGCCCGAGGACGAGGCCCGGCTCAAGGACATCCGCTCCAAGGCCAAGGTCCTGGTGGCGCTGGGGGCCTGCGCGGCCATAGGCGGCATCAACTGCCTGAAGAACTTCATCGCGGAGAACGTCTACCGCGAGGAGGTCTACGGCCAGCACGCCCGCTGGTTCCCCACCTACGCCGCGCGGCCGCTGAAGAGCGTGGTCAAGGTGGACGCCGAGGTGCCGGGCTGTCCCATCGATCCGACGGAGTTCGCCCGGATCACCAAGGAGCTGCTCATCGGCCGCGCGCCTTGGGTGGCGGACTTCCCGGTCTGCGTGGAGTGCAAGCAGGCGGGCAACGTCTGCCGCTACGAGATGGGCCGCATGTGCCTGGGGATCATCACCCGGGCCGGCTGCGGGGCCGCCTGCGTCACGCAGGGCGCGCACTGCTGGGGCTGCCGCGGGCTGGTGCCCGGGGCCAACCTCGACGCCGCGCGCATCGTCATGGATCGCCCCGGCACCAGCCGCAAGGCCATCCAGGACCTGCTGCGCTTCTTCCTGGGCGACACCGGAGCAGCACTGTAGCAGTCAACGGGCCGCACGGCCCCGATGAGAGGATATGACCATGGCCAAGAACGCACCCGCCGAGAAGACCAAGAACGCCCCCAAGGCGCCGCCGCCGGCCGAACCCGCGGCCGCGCCGGGACCCAAGAAGGTCCACGTGCACTATCTGACGCGCGTGGAGGGGCACGGCAACATCATCGTGGACGTGGAGCCCGACGGCCGCGTCAGCACCTGCCGCTGGGAGGTGCCCGAGGCCCCGCGCTTCTTCGAGGCCATGCTGGTGGGCCGCGACTACACCGACGTGCACCACATCGTCTCGCGCATCTGCGGCATCTGCGCCATCGGCCACCAGCTCGCCAGCCTCCAGGCCACCGAGGACGCGCTGAACATCCACGTCTCGGAGCAGACGCACCTGCTGCGCCGGCTGGCCCTGCACGCCGAAAACCTCCAGAGCCACCTGCTGCACATCGCCTACCTCGTGCTGCCGGACCTCATGGGCGTGGACTCCATCCTGCCCCTGGCCGCCACGCACAAGGACGCGGTGCTCAAGCTCATCGCCGCGCGCAGGGTCAGCAACGAGTTCAGCCGGATCATCTGCGGCCGCACCACGCATCCGCAGCGCATGACCCCCGGCGGCTTCACCATGTTCCCGACCGCGGCCGAGCTGGAAAGCCTGCGGACCATGCTCGAGGACACCCTGCCCAACCTCGACTTCGCCGTGGACCTGTTCGCCTCGCTCCTGGACCGCGTGCCGCAGTTCGAGCGCGCCACGGAATACGTGGGCCTGGTTTCGCCCTCGGAGTACGCCATGTACTGGGGCGAGATCGGCACCACCAAGGACGAGCGCCGGCCGGCGCGGCAGTACCGCAACGTCACCCGCGAATACCTGGTGCCCACGTCCACGGCCAAGTGGACCAAGAACCAGGGCGATTCGTACATGGTGGGGGCGCTGGCGCGCTTCAACCTCAACGCCGAGCACCTCATGCCCCGGGCCCAGGCCGCGGCGCGGAAGCTCGGCCTCAAAAAGGGCTGCACCAATCCGTACATGATCACCATGGCGCAGCTCGTGGAGTGCGTGCACACGGTGGAGGAGGCCCTCGTCCAGGTCAGGGAGCTGCTCGGCCGCGGCGTCCGCGAGGAGGCCCCGGCGCAGGCCCACATCACCTCCGGCCGCGGCGTGGGCGCCGTGGAGGTGCCCCGCGGCCTGCTCTTCCACTTCTACGAGTACGATGACAACGGCCGCATCTTCCAGGCCGATTGCGTCATCCCCACCAACCAGAACCACGGCAACATCCAGAAGGACCTGGAGGCGCTCACGCCGACGCTCTCCGGGCTTTCGGAGAAGGAGATCGAGCTGCGGCTGTCCATGCTCGTGCGGGCCTACGACCCGTGCATCTCCTGCTCCACGCACTGCATCGACGCCCGCGGCCTGGACGACAAGCCGCGCAGCATGGTGCGCTTCAACTACAGGAAATAGCGACGGGATTAAGCCGGTCAGTCGGCAGGGGAGGGGCGGCGGCGCCCCTCCCTTTTTTTTCGGCTCAGCCCTCGCTGCGCATGGTCCCGATGATTCCCCGCAGATCCCGGGCCAGCCGCGCCAGGTCGCCCACGGACTTGCGGGACTTGCTCATGGCGTTGGCCGTTTCGCCAGCGATGCGATGGGTTTCCTCGGCCGAGCGGCGGATCTCCTCGCTCGCCGTGGTCTGCTGCCTGCCCGCGTCGGCGATGCCGTGCACGTGATCGGCGGTGGCCTCGACCATGCCGACGATCTCGCGCAGGGCGTCCCCGGACTGCTGCACCAGCTCCGTGCTGGCCTGGATGGCCTGCGTCGTGCCCTCGGTGTTCCTGACGCTCTTGCGCGCGCTTTCCTGCACGGAACGGATGTGCGCGCCCACCTCGTTGGTGGCGGCCATGGTCTTTTCGGCCAGTTTGCGCACCTCGTCGGCCACGACGGCGAAGCCGCGTCCGGCGTCGCCCGCGCGGGCGGCCTCGATGGCGGCGTTCAAGGCCAGGAGGTTGGTCTGATCGGCGATGTCCGAGATCACGTTCATGATCTGGCCGATGCCCTCGGCCTGTTTGCCCAGCTGGGTCATGTCGTCCCGCAGGGCCTGGGCCTGGGTCTTCACGTCGTCGATGGTGGCGACCACGCGGCCGACCAGCTCCGCGCCCTGCTGGGCCTTGCCCTTGGCCTGCTCGGCCAGATCGGCGGAGATTCCGGCGTTTTTGGCCACCTCGGCCACGGTGCTGTTCAGCTCCTCCATGGCCGCGGCGCCCTCGGTGGTGCGGGTGCGCTGCTCCTCCGAGCCGTGACCGGCCTGCTCGATGAGCGCGGCGAGCGACTCCGAGGCCTCGGCCACCTGATCGGAGACCTTGTTGGCGGCGGCCGCCGCGCTGGCAATGCGTTCGTTCTGCTCCTCGATCCGCTTCTGCTGGGCGCGGATTTCGGTGAGCTCGAACCAGACGGCGATGACGCCGGCGAGGTTGCCCTCCAGGTCGTTGAAGGGCGTGCTCGTGATGCCGAAGACCTTCTTGTGTCCGCTGCTGGTGTCGAATTCCGACTCGGCGCGCATGGTGCGGCGCTCGCGCATGACGCGCACGGCCAGGGTCTCGCGGTCCGGCGGTCCGCCGCCGAGCTCGCCCGAGGTCAGACCCAGGCAATCCTCGGCCTTCACCTTCATCTCCAGGGCGTCGAGCATCTGCTGGTTGATGTAGGCCACGCGGTTATTGCGGAACACCACGCAGGGCACCACATAGCCGGTGAGCACGCCCTGGGCTAAGCTCAGCTTGTCCTTGAGCGCTGCGGTCATGTCCATGACGGACCCGGCCAGGCCGTCGATTTCGCCGCGGAAATCCTCAGGCAGGGCGGCCTTGTAGTCGCCGCGCGCCATGGCCTCGGCGAAGTCCCGGAGCGTCTGGACGGATTGCCGCAGGCGCGCGCGGCCGGCCAGGGCGAAGACGCCGGCCAGGACCAGCAGCGCGGCGAAGGCGTATGGCCAGGAGACATCCGTGACGAAGGCCGTGACGCACTGCGCGGCTGCGAGGAGAAAGAGCGCTGTCGAGAGCATGAGCGGGGAACCGATGCTTCTGTCGTTCAGCATTATTTCCTCCCGTGTAAAGTGGTATCATCCCGTTATTGCAGTTTATTCGTTGCCGTCAATTGTCGTAACCTGGAATAATTTCTTAAAACGGCAAAAACGAGGCGCTGCTCGTGACGCGCCTTCTGAGCATTCCTACGTGGGCTGAATATTCGGCGATAGTAGACCGCTGGTATCAGATCGTATATGCTAGCGTAAAAATATGAAAAACTTTGCGTAGCGCGCAGCGTGTCACGGAATAGACTGCGAATGATGCTGTCACGCGGTTATGGAAATGTGACATATCGTGATAACAGCAGGTTGCGTTGACGATCTGGTGAAGTGTTGTTACTCGGAAACGAGTGAACGTATCATGCTGCTCTCAGTGCAGGACGGGAGGGAAGGACATGCCTGCGACGGTCTTGGATGAGCTGCAGGCCAGGGCGCGCGAGATCTGGCGCGACCGCGGCCTGCTTGAGGAACGGGTCGCCGTTGCGGCGCGGGTGCTCACGCCCGAAGAGGCCATCGGCAATCCCGAGGGCGATGATTTTCCAATCCAGAAGGGCCGCGAACGGATGATGCAGGCCCAGGTCCTCGGCGCGCGCGGCCAGGCCTTCAGCGATCGCTTCGGCGATTTCGCCGGCACCCTGGCCGAGATCGCGGCGATGAAGCTGGAGAACAACTACCGCCGTGCGGTGTTCGTCTCCGCGCTCAACGCCTCCTTGCGCGCCCTGGGCCTGTGCGATCGCACGGTGCACTGCCGCGACGCCGGGCCGGGCGAATGCGCGCAGCTGCTGCGCGAGCACCTGCGTGACCTCTATTGGGACGCCCGCGTGGTCCAGATCGGCTACCAGCCGAAGTTCGTGGCCGCCCTGGCCGGAACGCGGCGGCTGCGCGTCCTCGACCTGGACCGGGACAACGTCGGCCGCACCCTTCACGGCGTGCTCATCGAGGGTCCGGAAAACCGCGACGGCGCAGTGGCCTGGGCCGACGTGCTGCTCGTCACCGGCTCGGCGCTGGTCAACGGCAGCATGGATGATTTCTGCGTCGGCAAGCCGCTGGTGGTCTATGGCGTCAGCGGCGCGGGCGCCGCGGCGCTGCTTGGCTGGGATCGCTTCTGCGCCCGGTCGGAATGAGCGCCGGGGGCCGGTTCATGCGCCCATGAACCGCTGCCAGAGGGCGGATACGGGCATGACCAAAAAGAGCGACGGCAGCATGCTCAGGATCGGCACCTCCAGCAGGGAGCACTGGCGCAGCCCCGCGCCGATCATGATGATTCCGCCGCAGGCCGAGAAATCCCCGAGCATCGCCGGCGTGATCAGCGGCACCACGGCGGTCGCCACCAGAAGAATGACCATCTGCAGCAGGAGCTGCGGCAGGGCCAGCACTGCGAGAACGGCCCCGGTGCTGGCGGACAGGAGCATGGCCGTGGGCAGGTCGAGCAGGGACTTGATGTACAGCAGCGAGGCGTCGCCGGTCAGCCCCTCGCGCATGGAGCCCATGATGCCCAGGCCGCTCATGCAGAAGAGCACCGTGCCCACGGCGAACTGATCCCGGAAGGCCTTGTCGTTGAGCGCGCCGCCGGCGGCGTCCTTGCGCCGCAGCAGGCCGGAGACCCGCAGGGCCGTGCTCATGACGCGGGATTCCAGCGCGAATCCCTCCCCGATGACCATCCCGGCGAGGAGCGCCACCACCACCGCGGGCAGCGCGCTGACCTTTGCCGTCATGGACGCGCCGATGCCCAGGGTGAGGCAGCTGAAGCAGTACATGATGTTCTGCCGCAGCCGCGGCGGAATGATTTTGTCGCAGACGGAGCCCATGACCGAGCCCGTGATGATGAAGACGCTGTTGGTGACCGGGCCGAACATGCAGGCTCCTTGGCGCGGCGGAACCGCGCGGCTGGCGTTGATTGGGGAGCGGGGCGGTTATTCCCGCCGGGGAGATGACCGCGTCCGCACGGCAGGTGCTATGTGCAGTCTGCGCGTGAAGCGCAAGCCTCGTTCAAAAATGCACATGCGGCGGTCTGAAAATGGGACGGGCGGGGGGGGACTGCGGGCCGGTCTGCACACCCGCAGTCCCGGAGGCTCCGGGGCTGCGCCGTCAGGCCGGACGTCGGCCGGGGCGGACTACCAGCGATCCGTGTGGATGCGCTCCGCCTTGAAGCGGTCCTCGGGCTTGGGCTGGGCCGCCGGGTGGCCGATGACGAGCAGCGCCATGGGCGTGACCTCGCGCGGCAGGCCGCAGAGCTTGCGGAAGCCCTCCACGCGGTCGCCCAGGGGATAAATGCCCGTCCACACCGCGCCCAGGCCCATGGCGTGGGCCGCAAGCAGCATGCTCATGGCGCAGTTGGAGCAGTCCTGCACCCAGTAGCCCTGGCACTTGTCCAGGCGCAGGTCGCCGCAGACGAGCACGGCCACGGGCGCGTTTTTGGCGAACTTGGCGTAGGGGTTGATCTCGCCGGCCTTGGTCAGGATCGTCTTGTCGCGGATGACCACGAACTGCCAGGGCTGTTCGTTACAGGCCGAGGGGGCCTGCATGCCGCAGCGCAGGATCTCGCGCACGGTTTCGTCGGCCACGGGCTCGGCCGTGTAGGTGCGGACGCTGCGCCGGGTCTTGATGGCCGTGAGCGCGTCCATGGGTTTGGCGTCCGCAGCCCGGGCCAGGGCAAGTGGGGCGAGCAGGGCGGCCGGGATGGCCGCGGCCATGAGGCCCAGCAGGCCGCGTCTGCCGGACTGGAAGGGGGTTCCGTTCACGTTGCGCCTCCGGGATTGAGGGTGTGTCGGACCAGTGGGAAAAATCTCAGCCCTCGGCCGGGCCCTCCTGGGCTAGCGTGAGGTTGCGCGCATAGGCGGCGGCGTTGATGCCGGCCACGCAGCCCTCGCCCACGGCCTTGGCCATTTGCAGCGGCGGGCCGCAGATGTCGCCAGCGGCGAAAACGCCGGCAGCGCTGGTGGCCTGCTGCTTGTCCGTGGCGAGGTACTTCATGCTTTCGTCGAGGGTCAGGCCCAGGGACGAGGCCAGTTCGAGCACGCCCTTGGCCCCCTGTTCGATGAACACGCCGGACACGGGCAGCAGCGTCCCGTCGGAGAGTTCCAGGGCCTCCACCTGCCTTTCGCCGCGGATGGCCTTGACCTTCACGCCCTCGTGGAGGATCGCGCCGCTTTCACGCAGGCGGGCGGCCAGGGCGGGCGAGACGTCCAGCCGGTCGCAGACGAGGTGCACCGTGCGCGCGATGGCGAGCAGGGTCAGCGCCCCGCCGGCGGCGGCGCTGCGGCCGCCCACGACGGCCACGTCCTCGTTTTTGAAGAAGCCGCCGTCGCACTCCACGCAGTAGGACACGCCGCGGCCGAGCAGCTCCTTTTCGCCGGGCGCGCCCAGGGTGTTGCGCGCGGTGCCGGTGGCGATGATCAGGGCGCGCGTGCCGAAGCGCCGGCCGCTTTCTGTGGCGATCTCGAAGCAGCGTCCGTGCGGCTCGATGGACAGGGCGTCCTCCTCCAGGACCTCCGCGCCGAAGCCTTTGGCCTGCTCCAGCCCGGCGGCGAGCATGTCCTCGCCGCTGGTCTTGCCCAGGCCCAGGAAGTTCTCCACGTGGGCCCAGAACAGGCTGCTCTTGTTCGCGCGGCCGAGCATGATCACCGCGGCTTTTTTCCGCGCGGCGTGGATGGCCGCCTGGAGGCCCGCGGGGCCCAGGCCGAGGATGGCGACGTCGTAAACGCAGGGAGTGCTCATGCTGACCTCCTTGGCGAGAGGTTCTTGGACGCTCCCGCTCAGTTAAGCACCGCGCGCCCGTTGCGCAAGGTCGCCCAGGAGCTGCGCGCGCACGCGGTTGATGCCAGGATCGTCCGGCAGGGAGGCGAAAATGGTCTCCAGGTAGCCGCGCTCCCGGAGGATGCGGCACGAGCTGCGGCAGTTCATGTCGTAGAGCCAGCCCACGGTCATGAGCTTGAAGTCGTTGACCCAGACGAGCTGCGTGTAGTCGCCCGGGGAGCGGTCGAGCAGGGCCCGGAGCACCGCCGGGGTGTAGGCGTCCGGGTCGAGCTTCACGTGCAGCGCGACCTCCGGATGCTCCGGCACCGGCTGGGAGAAGTGTTCGATCATGACCCGGTAGATGTCCAGCTTGTCGCTGTCGCGCACGATGCGCGCGGCCATGTCCAGCGGGGCGGGCAGTCCATCGGGCAGTTCGCGCCGGTTGTGCAGGTACACCGCGCCGATGACCAGCCGGCGGATGGCCGTCGGCGCATCGTCGAGCATGTGCGCGCGCAGGAGGTGCGTGACGCTCAGGGCCGCGTGGTTGGCCGATTCGATGTCGCGGAAGGTGCGGTAGGTCTTGTATTGGGGAAAGCGGCCGAGGTCGTGCAGTTGCGCCGCCAGCAGCGTGGCCAGGGCCGTGTCCGCGGCGACGTCCTCCGCCGCGCAGATCTCCCGCGCCAAGTCCACCACGCGGGCGGTGTGCTCGACCTTGAGCTGATAGGCGAAGAGATCGCCCGGCTCGGCCAGATAGGGGGCGGTGAATGCGGCGAAGCGTTCGGCGACCAGTCCGATGAGCCCGTCGCTCATTTCAGAATCTCCTTCTTCCGCAACTCGTACAGCGGCCTGGAGATTTTCCCAGCGGCCAGCTGGCGCTCCAGTTCGGCCAGCTCCTGGCGGCGGATCTCCTCGGCCTCGCGGTCCAGCTCCTTGTCGCGCCAGATGCCGCCGGGGCCGTAGAGCTTGCGCAGGAACAGGCAGATCACGCCGAGAATCAGCGCGGAGAAGGCGTAGGTGGCCAGGGAGGTCTGCCAGTCGCCGGCGGTGCCGGAATTGAAGGGCCAGCCCCGCCACTTGACGGGGAGATCGGCCTGGGCCAGGAAATCGAGAACGGACATGACGCCTCCGGTCGCTGCGGGCCTGCGGACTGCGGTCCGCGCACGCGGCACTCATACGTCGCCAGCCCGGCCGTGGCAAGCCCGGTCCGGACGGCGGCGATCATTGTCACCTGCGCGAATCTGGGGTAAAGGCGGAAAGACGGAGGCCGTCATGCGCATACTCATCGCCGAGGACGACAGCACCAGCGCCCGTTATCTGGAGGGCCTGCTGTCGCGTTTCGGGGAATGCGTGGTGACGGATGACGGCGACGTGGCCCTGGCCGCCTATCAGGAGGCCCTGGCCAAGGGTGAGCCCTTCCAGTTGATCTGCCTGGACATCATGATGCCGCGTCAGAACGGCCAGGAGGTCCTGCAGGAGATCCGGCGGCTGGAGCAGGAGCGTGGCGTGCCTCCGCAGCTGGCGGCCAAGGTCGTCATGACCACGGCGCTCGGCGACGTGCGCTCGGTCATGAGCGCGTACAAGAGCGGCGCCACCGCCTACATCACCAAACCGATCATGGCCGAGCGGCTGTTCGAAACCATCAGCAGCCTCGGCATCGACACCTAAACAAAACAAAACAGGATCCAGGCAGAATGAAGAAGATCAGCATCGCGCTGCTGTGCCTATCGCTCATGGCCGCCATGCTCTGTGACGTGGCCGAGGCCAAGCGTTTGGGCGGCGGCGGCTCCTTCGGCGGCAGACCCAGCTATTCCCGCAGCTACAGCGCTCCCGCTCCCAGCTATGCGCCCACCGCGCCCACGCGGCAGGTGAGCCCGCAGACCGCGCCGACGCAGACCCCGACGCCCGGCCCAGCAGCGCCGGGCATGGGCTCGCGTTTCGGCTGGGGCCTCGGCGGCTTCATGGCCGGCGGCCTGCTCGGCTCCATGCTCTTCGGCCACGGCATGGGCGGCTGGGGCGGCGGGTGGGGCGGCATCGGCCTGCTGGACATCGTGCTCATCGGCCTCGTGATCTGGCTCATCGTTCGGTTCATGAGCCGCCGCGGCGCCGCCCCGCGCCGGACCAGCCCCAGCGATCTGCGTCCCGGCCAGGAGTGGCGGCAGCAGCCTCCGTCCGCGCCGCCGGACGACCAGATGTCCCGCGCCGAACGCAGCTGGGACGGCCTGCGCTCCCAGCCGCAGCAGCCCGCGCAGCCGACGGTCCAGCCCGCGCCTCCCGCTGGCGGAACCGGCGGCTTCGGCGTGGCTCCCGGCAGCGAGGCCCCACAGGCCCCTGTGGTGCCCGAAGGCTTCAACGTGGAGGAGTTCCTGGAGGGGGCCAAGACCGTGTACGCGCGGTTGCAGCACTCCTGGGACCGCCGCGACCTCAACGACATCGCCCTGTTCACCACGCCCGAGGTCCTGGCGGAGCTCAAGCGCCAGGCCGCGGCCGATCCGTCCCCGTCCAAGACCGAACTGCTGCTCGTCAACGCGCGGCTGCTGGAGTTCCGCGAGGAGGACAAGGACACCGTGGCCTCGGTGCTCTTCGACGTGCTCATGCGCGAGGACGTCAGCGAGGAGCATCCCAAGCAGGTCCGCGAGGTCTGGCACTTCTCCCGGCCCACGGGCGACCTGGCGGCCAACTGGCGGCTGGAGGGCATTCAGCAGCTCGAAGGCTAGCCCGCCGCGCCGGAAGGCGACCCGCGAAAAATCCCAGAAGCCCGGCGGCCGCCGGGCTTCTTCGTGCAAGGAGCATGACGCATGCTGCATCTCAAGGACTGCTTCAAGACCTACACCACCGATCAGGACAAGGCGGCCGCGCCCGCGGACACCGTGGCCCGGGTCAAGGCCGTGCTCGCCGAGAAGTGCGCCGGCGTATTGGCCGAGACCAAGCGCGTGGACACCGGCCGCCTGGGCATCCCGGTGTTCCTCAGCGTCTGCGGCCCGGCCGCGCGTGCGGTCATGCCCACGCGCAAGCAGATGGGCAAGGGCGCGAGCCCGGCGCAGGCCGAGGCCTCGGCGCTCATGGAGCTTGTGGAGCGTTTCAGCTATTTCAGCTTCTGGGCCGACGAAGGCAACTTCACCCGCGCCACGTGGTCCGAGGCGGAGCGGCTCTTCGGCGACCGGCTCATGGACATCAGCGAGATCTGCAAGTCAGTGGACGACGACCTGAGCGCGGCCGACGCCCGGCGGCTCATGGACCTGTTGCGCTGGCGCTTCCACCCGGCCCTGCACGTGGCCTCGGACTCCGAGCGCGTGCTCCCGCTGGACTGGTTCAAGACTCTCAACGAATTCAACGGCTCCTCCGCCGGCAACACGCCTGAGGAATCCGTGCTCCAGGGTGCTTGCGAGCTGGTGGAACGCCACGTGTCGGCGATCATCGACCGCACCTCGCCCGAGCTCCCGACCATCCGCCAGGACATGCTGGGCGACCCTGTGCTCGTCGATCTCTGCGAGCGCTTCCGCAAGAACGGCGTGGAGCTGATCCTCAAGGACTTCTCCCTGGGCATGCCCGTGCCCACGGTGGGGGCGTTAGCCTATGACGCCCGGACCTTCCCGGCCCTGAGCGAGATCGTCTACACCGCCGGCACCGCGGCCTCGCCGGTGAAGGCGGCCGTGCGCGCCGTCACCGAGATCGCCCAGCTCGCCGGCGACTTCGAGACCGGCCGCGTGTACGAGGCCTCGGGCCTGCGCAAGTTCACCGCGCCGGAGCAGTTCGCCTGGCTGCGCAGGGGGCCGCTGACGGACCTCGCCGCGCTGCCGGCCGTGGAGGATCGGAACATCCTCGTGGAGCTCAAGCGCCTGGCCGCGGGCCTGGAGACGCTGGGCTACGGCCTGTACACCGTGGCCACCACGCGGCAGGACATCCGGGTTCCGGCCAACTACAACCTCGTGCCGGGCTTCGACTTCCGCGAGCGCACCCGGCACCGCAGCCTGGGTTTGTTCGTGGGCCGCAAGCTGGCCGAGGAGGCCGAGCTGCCCGAGGCCGAGGCCGGGCTGGCCGTGCTGGCCGAGGTCGCGCCCAAGGCCCCGTACCTGCCGTTCTATCAGGCGCTGACCGCCCTGCGCGGGGGGGACATCCCCGGCGCGGCGGCGCTCTTCGCCCGCGCCGAGCCGCTCCAGGCCGGAACCGACGAGCGCGCCCTGTGCGCCTTCTACCAAGCCTACGCCCTGACCCAGGAGAGCGCCTGGGAGGCGGCCATGCCGCACCTGGACCGGGCCATCGCCCAGGACTCCGAGGTCAAGGAGTACTTCAACCTGCGCGGCGTGGGACACTTCAAGGCCGGCCGCTACGGCGAGGCCAAGGCGGACTTCCACGCCGTGCTGGCCCTGGACTCCGGCTCGGCCCCGGACTTGGCCAACCTGGGCCTGTGCCACAAGTTCCTGGGCGAGGCCGAGGATGCGCGCGAGTGCCTGGAGGCCGCGCTGAAGCTTGATCCCGGCCTGGAGTACGCGCGCACCCATCTGGAGGAATTGAACGCCGGGGGGACGGAATAAAATTCCTCCGGCAAGGCGGAGATAGTCCCCGGTTGTATTGACCGGTGTCTGGAAATGTTTTACATCGCCGTAACGCACGGACGGCCACCCCTTCCGCGCGAAACAAGCGAATCAAGCGGTTCTGGCTTCATCCATGAGATCCAAGGAGGACGAAGAATGGCTATTGTTGAGTTCAAGGGCAAGAAATTCGAAGTCGACGAAGACGGCTTCCTGCTCAAGTTCGAGGACTGGTGCCCCGAGTGGGTGGAGTATGTGAAGGAGAGCGAAGGCATCTCCGTGATCTCCGAGAACCACCAGAAGGTCATCGACTTCCTGCAGGACTACTACAAGAAGAACGGCATCGCCCCGATGGTGCGCATCCTGTCCAAGGTGACGGGGTACAAGCTGAAGGAGATCTACGAGCTGTTCCCGTCCGGCCCCGGCAAAGGCGCCTGCAAAATGGCCGGCCTGCCCAAGCCCACCGGCTGCGTGTAGCTTTTCGCTCCGATTCGAACGCAAAGAGGCGGAAGCTTGCGCTTCCGCCTCTTCTTTTGTGTCCGCCTTGGGGCGGGCTTATTTCGTTTCGGGCTCGGCCATGCGGATGGCGCAGAACTTGCCGCACATGCCGCACTCCTTGCCGTGCTCCGTGCCGTGGGAGCGCTGGCGCACCAAGCAGGGGTCCAGCGCCGCGTCGGCCATGCCCTTCCAGTCGAGCTTCATGCGCGCCTGGCACATGGCCGCCTCGCGCTGCACGGCCCAGGGGCGGCCAAGGGCCGTCTCGCCGGCCTGCGCGGCGATGCGCGAGGCCAGCACGCCCTCGTGCACGTCCTTGGCGTCCGGCAGGCAGAGGTGCTCCGCCGGGGTGAGGTAGCACAGGAAGTCCGCGCCGTACTGCGCGGCCAGCGCGCCGCCGATGGCTCCGGCCATGTGGTCGCGGCCGGCGGCGGTGTCCGTCACCAGCGGTCCGAGCACGTACAGGGGCGCGCCGAAGGTGGCGCGCTTGATGCCCTGGATCTGCGCCTGCACGAGGTGCAGGGGCACGTGGCCCGGACCCTCGATCATCACCTGCACGCCGGCCGCCCAGGCCCGCTTGGCCAGCACGCCGAGGGTGAGAACCTCCTCCCACTGCGCCGGGTCGCCGGCGTCGCAGCCGCCGCCGGGGCGCAGGCCGTCGCCCAGGCTGATGACGACGTTGTGCTTGCGGCAGATGTCCAGGAGCGCGTCGTAATGGGTGAGCAGCGGGTTTTCCTCGCCCGTGCGGCGCATCCAGCGCGCCAGGATGGACCCGCCGCGGGAGACGATGCCGAGCTTGCGCGAGCCGTCCATGGCCAGCATCGCGCCGCGCCGGGTGAGGCCGCAGTGCAGGGTCATGAAGTCCACGCCCTGCTCGGCCTGCTTCTTGACCTCGGCGAGGAGGTCGCCCGCCTCGAAGTCCGCGGCGTCGCGGCCGGCGTCCATGCGCTGCTGGGCCATGGCGTAGAGCGGCACGGTGCCCAGGGGCAGTGCGGTGGCCGCGATCATCTGGGTGCGGATGGCGTCCAGGTCGCCGGCGGTGGACAGGTCCATGACCGCGTCGGCGCCGGCGGTCTCGGCCACGCGCAGCTTGTCCAGCTCGCACTTGCCGTCGCTGGTGACGGGCGAGGTTCCGATGTTGGCGTTGACCTTGACGCGGGCAGGCTGGCCGATGAGGGGGGGGCGGCTCTTGGCGTGGGGCGGATTGGCGAGCAGCGCCAGGGAGCCGGCTTCGATGCGCGCGCGGATGTCCGCGACGCTCATGCATTCATACTCCGAAAGCTCGGAAGCATGACGCTCAAGCAGGGCCGCCAAAGCGGTATTCTTGGCGATGAGGGACATGGGGACGCTCCTCTGTTGCGGCCTTGCGGCCTGGTTTGGACCGGGCCGGCGCGGACGAGGGGCGATGAGCTCCAGTTTCCTCCAACGGCATGACCCGTATCAGGTTCAACGGTCGGCTGCGGTGTCGGCAGCCCTCTCAGCCCGGTTCCCCGGACTCCCGTATGGCTTGGTGTGCGAAAGAACGTGTCTAGACAATACACTTCGGCCGGCCTGTAGTCAATGGATGCGGGAGTGGGGGGCGGCTGGGGCGCTCCGCGTCCGGTGGGGAAAATCTGCGTCGCGGCCCTTGCTTTCCGGAAACATCGGGCGTATATGCCCCTTCTTCACGTGAATATCGAGCACGGAGAACACCATGAAAAAAGACATCCATCCCACCGTCAATAACGCCAAGGTCCGCTGCAACTGCGGCTATGAAACCGAAATCCTGACCACCAAGGGCAAGGAAGTGACCGTGGAAATCTGTTCCAACTGTCACCCCTTCTACACGGGCAAGCAGCGCTTCGTCGACACCGCCGGCCGGATCGACCGCTTCCGCAAGAAGTACGCGAACCTCGCCGACGTCAAGAAGTAGCGCCCCCGGCGCACAAGCGGGAATGCCTCTGTTGGGTGTCCAATGGAGGCATTCTTGTTTCCCCCCGACGCCCGGTCTTTACTTCCGCAGCACCGGGCCTTATCTGCATGGGACGCGTCGGCGCGGCCGGCGCATTCGTCCTGTCCCCTGACCTTTTCGAGGTTATTCGCGTGAGACGCGCCCTGCTTCCCTTCATCGCCGCAAGCCACACCGTTGGCGGCCAGGCCGTCATCGAAGGCGTGATGATGCGCTCCCGGGATCGGCTGGCCATCGCCGTGCGCAAGGCCGACGGCCAGATTCTCGTGGAGTCGCGCCCCTGGTACACCATGACCACGGCCGCAATCCTGCGCAAGCCCTTCCTGCGCGGCTTTCCCGTCCTGCTGGAGACCATGGTCAACGGCATCAAGGCCTTGAACTTTTCGGCCATGCAGTCCTCCGAGGGCGAGGACGGCGAAGGCGAGCTGACCTCCTGGCACCTCGCGTTGACAATGGTCGTGGCCATCGGCGTGGCCCTGGGCCTGTTCGTCGTCGTGCCGCACTTCTTCTCCGCCGTGATGCAGTGGCTGGGCCTGGCGGGCGACGTGGAGTCCCTGAGCTTCAACGCCTGGGACGGGCTCTTCAAGATGCTCGTGTTCGTCGGCTACATCGCCGCCATCTCGGTCGTGCCGGACATCCGCCGCGTGTTCCAGTACCACGGCGCCGAGCACAAGGTCATCTGGGCCTTCGAGTCGGGCAAGGAGCTTTCCGTGGACAACGCGCGGGCCAGGAGCCGCCTGCACCCGCGCTGCGGCACCTCGTTTTTGCTCTTCGTCCTGGCCGTGAGCATCCTCCTGCACACCATGTTCGTGCCGCTGGTGCTCTCCCTGTACAAGCCCGAGGTCTTCCTGCTCAAGCACGTGTACATCGTCGCGGCCAAGCTCCTGTTCATGATTCCGGTGAGCTGCGTGGCCTACGAGATGATCCGCTTCGCCGGGAAGTTCAACCGGAACGTTTTTTGCCGGATGCTTTGCTGGCCCGGTCTGGCGCTCCAGATGCTCACCACCAAGGAGCCTGACGACAGCCAGATCGAGGTGGCCATGGCCGCCCTCAAGTGCGCGGTGAGCGAGGAGGGGGGCTGCTGATGTTCGCCAAGCTGGAAGAGATCGAGCACAGCTTCGAGGACCTGGAGCGGGAGCTCGCCGCGCCGGAGGTCGTCTCCGACCAGGAGCGCTACCGCAAGGTCGCCAAGAGCCACGCCGATCTCGGCGTCATCGTCCGCGCCTTCCGCGAGTACAAAGAGGTCTCCCGCGAGCTGGAGGACAACCGCGAACTCCTGAAGGACGACGATCCGGAGATGCGCGAGATGGCCTCGGCCGAGGTGGAGCGCCTCAAGAAGCGCCAGGAGGATCTGGACGCCGAGCTCAAGGTGCTGCTCCTGCCCAAGGACCCCATGGATGACAAGAACATCATCCTGGAGATCCGCGCGGGCACCGGCGGCGAGGAGGCGGCGCTGTTCGCGGCCGACCTGTTCCGCATGTATTCGCGCTACGCCGAGCGTCTGGGCTGGCGCGTGGAGCTCATGGACTCCAACCCCACGGACACCGGCGGGTTCAAGGAAGTCATCGCCTCCATCGCCGGCGACCACGTGTACAGCAAGCTCAAGTGGGAGTCCGGCACGCACCGCGTGCAGCGCGTGCCCGCCACCGAGGCCCAGGGCCGCATCCACACCAGCGCCTGCACCGTGGCGATCATGCCTGAGGCCGAGGAGGTGGAGCTGAACATCCGCCCCGAGGACTTGCGCATCGACGTGTTCCGCGCCTCGGGCTCCGGCGGCCAGCACGTCAACCGCACCGACTCCGCCGTGCGCATCACCCACCTGCCGACCAACACCGTGGTGCAGTGCCAGGACGAGAAGTCGCAGCTCAAGAACAAGCAGTCGGCCATGAAGGTCCTGCGCTCCCGCCTGATGGCGCGCGAGCAGGAGCGGCTCAAGGCCGTGGAGACGGACATGCGCCGCGCCCAGGTGGGCTCCGGCGACCGCTCCGAGCGCATCCGCACCTACAATTTCCCCCAGAGCCGCGTCACCGACCACCGCATCAACCTCACCCTGTACAAGCTCGACGCGGTGATGGACGGCGACGTTGAGGATCTGACCCAGGCCCTCACCAGCCATTTCCAGACCGAGGCCCTGAAGAAGCAGGCCTCGGAAAGCTAGCCGTGCCCGGCGAGGGCGGGGCCGGTGCCCTGCGCGGCCTGCTGGCGAAGCTCGAACGCTCCGCCGCGGCTCCGGCGGGCAGCGTCGCCGAGGCGGTCGAGGCCGCCGCGCGCCGTCTGACCTCGGCCGGCGTGGATTCGCCGCGCCTGTCCGCGGAACTGCTCGCGGGCAAGGCCTTCGGCCTTTCGCGCATGGGGCTGATCATGCGCGCCAAGGATCAGCCGCAGGCGGCGCAGATGCGGGAGCTGGAAGCCCTCGCGGCGCGCCGCGCCGCCGGCGAGCCCGTCGCCTATCTCCTGGGCGAGCGCGAGTTCTTCGGCCTGCCCTTCCGCGTCACCCCGGACGTGCTCATCCCCCGGCCGGAGACCGAGCACATCGTGGAGCAGGCGCAGAAACTCTTCCCACGCGACTTTCCCCTGCGCTTCGCCGATTTCGGCACGGGCTCCGGCTGTCTGGCCGTGACCCTGGCGCATGCGTTTCCCCGGGCCCGCGGCGTGGCCGTCGACATTTCCCAGGAGGCGCTGGCCGTGGCGCGCGTCAACGCCGGCGTCAACGGCGTGGCGGAGCGCCTGCTGTTCCTCCGCGCGGATTTCACCCAGCCGTTGCTGGACGCCGGGGCCTTCGACCTCGTGGCGGCCAACCCGCCCTACGTGAGCGAGGCGGAATACGCGGACCTCTCGCCCGAGGTGCGCGACCATGAGCCGCGCACGGCTCTGGTGAGCGCCGAGGAAGGTCTGGCGCACCTGCGCGGGCTTCTGCCCGTGGCCGCGCGGGCTTTGAAGCCGCTTGGCCGGCTGCTCTGCGAGATCGGCGCGGGGCAGGGCAGCGCCGCCGCGGCCCTGGCCGGCGAACCCGTGTACGGCTTCAGCGGGGCGGCCATTCTCAAGGACTACGCCGGACTGGACCGGGTGCTTTCGGTCACGCGGTGTGCATAGACGCCGCAACCGGGCCGCAGCAGTGTCGCAACCGCGCAGCAAGTGGTGAAAAAGACACACTCTGCAGGCAGCTTCGCCTGGAAAATAATTCCATAAAATCAGCATATTAAAACATTGTTTCACTCTGGCATCCTCTGTGCATATGCCGGGATGCTGGAGGAATCATGCAGCAGACCACGATCAAAAATTCCGTTCGCAGCATGGGCATCGGCCTGCACAGCGGCAAGCAGGTGGAACTCGTGCTCCGTCCCGCGCCCGAGGACACCGGCATTCTGTTCGCCCTGCGCAGCGGTTCCGGCACATCCTTTCTGAGCCCCAAGCCGCGCCTCGTCGTCGATACCGGCCTGGCCACCAGCCTGGGCAACGGCCACGACCACATCGCCACCGTGGAGCATCTCCTCGCCGCGGTGCGCGGTCTGGGCGTGGACAACATCCGCGTCGAGGTCCAGGGCGGCGAGCTGCCGATCATGGACGGCAGCGCGGCGTCCTTCGTGTACCTGCTGAATCAGGCCGGTCTGCGTCGCCAGAACAAGGCGCGCAAGGTCCTGGCGCTGAAGAAGCCCATCAGCTTCGAGCGCGACGGCAAGTTCGTCAAGGCCACCCCGCACGACGGCTTCTTCCTCGACTACACCATCCAGTTCACCCATCCGCTCATCGGCCGTCAGAAGCTGGCCATGGAAGTGACCCCGGACGCCTTCGCCGGCGAGCTGGCCAAGGCCCGGACCTTCGGCTTCCTGCGCGAGGTGGAGTACCTGCACGCCAATGGTCTGGCCCTCGGCGGCAATCTGGACAACGCCGTGGTGCTCGACGAGTTCGGCGTTTTGAACTCCGACGGCCTGCGCTACCCCGACGAGTTCGTGCGCCACAAGATGCTCGATTTCGTGGGCGACATGGCCGTGCTCGGCCTGCCGTTCCTCGGGCGTTTCGAGGTCTTCGCCTCCGGCCACGCGCTGAACAACGCCTTCCTGCGCTATGTCGAGGACAACGCCGCCGAATACCTCGAAGAGCGCACCCTGCCGCTTCCCGAGACCAGCGTTCAGCCCGTGGCCGCGCCCGCGGCCCAGCCGGCCATGCAGCCCGCGCGCGCCCTCCACGGACAGCCCGCCCTGGCCTAATCCGCTTCCGCCGTGGAGACGAGAAAACGCCCTTCGGGGCGTTTTTTTGTTTGGGAATACTGTCTGTTAGACGCGGGTGTTGATGCCGCCGGCGGACCAGACCGGCGCGTCGCCCAGAAGCTCGCCGAGCACCCCGCCGCACGGCGTGGGCTGTGTCAGGCGCGCCACTAGCACCTCCGGCTCCAGGCCGAGCCAGCGGCGGGCCAGGGCCACGGCCTCCACCTGCAGCGGGCCGCTGGCGGCGGGAAACTGGCAGAGCAGGCGCAGCGCGCCGCCCTTGGCCGTGCGCGTGAGATGGACCTCGACCCCGCCGCAGCCGGGGGAGGCGGCGCTGAGGGCCGCTGAATCGCCGCGCCGCCAGGCCTCGCTGCGCCGAAGTTCGGGCAGCAGCCAGGGCTCGTACAGGGCCAGCATGCCGCGCGCCGGATTGACCCCGGCGTTGAGCTGGCCCAGGAGGTCCTGAACCCTGCCCAGGCGTTCGGCGGCGGCCGGGGTCTGCTTCAGCGCGGTCTGGAAGGCCTCCCCGCGCGCATCCGGCGCGGGCGGAAGGTTCCTGAGCGCCGCAAAGAGACCGGCGTCCTGCTGTTCGAAGACCTCCCGCGCGGCGCGGAAGCGTTGCAGGAGGCCGGGGAGATCGGCCGCGGCTTGGCCGTGGGCCAGGGCCTGGAGCATGATCTCCGGGGTCAGCGCGCGGACGATGAACCAGAGTTCGTCGCCGGGGTCGGCCGGGACCTCCAGCCGCGCGAGCAGCTCCTCGCCGCCGACGCGCACCCAGTACAGGCCGTTGGGGTCGCGGCGCAGAATGCTTCCGCGCACGCGTTGGCCGATGCTGTGACGCGCGCGGAACGCGGCGGCGCGGTCGCGTTCGCCGTCGGGCTGTCGGTCGTACCCGGAACCGAATCCGCTGATGCGCATTGGCCGCCGTCCCCGCCGGCTAGCTGCCGGCCTGGTCGATGATCAGCTCCACCTCGTCCAGACCGATGCCCGTGACCCTGGCCAGCTCCTTGGGGCTCTTGCCCTGGCGGTAGCCGGTGATGACCACCTGGCGCAGGAACTGCGGACTCTTGGTGTATTCGTCGGCCTGCTTGAGCAGCTTGTTGAGCATGACCACGCGCTCGGTGAGCTGGGTGTCCAGGCGGGCCAGCTCCTCCTGCCGGCGCGAGAAGCTGTCCACCAGCTCCTGCTCCAGCTGGGCGTTGGCCCGGAGCTTCACCAGGAACTCCTCCTGCTTGGTCTGCATGCGGGCGATGAGGGCCTCGGATTTGCGCAGGCGCAGGTAGAAGGCGATGACCACGAGGAGCAGCACCAGCTCGGTGAGGGTGAGCACGAGCAGGAGCAGTGCGGATATCTGCATGGCGGCGCCTCTGGGGTTTGATCGGTTCGCTGATCGCGGCGCGGAGCGCCGCTGGCGGATGATTGCCCGGTTTTCGGGGCAAATGCAATGCGGCGGAAGCGCAAAGGCGGCCCGGACCTTCCGGTCCGGACCGCCCCGTGGTATTCGCCTGCGGCCGCTAGTTGCCGAAGGAGCGGGCGAAGAGCGCGGCGGTGGCCGCGCGGCCGTTGTCCTCCAGGAAGCGCGTGCCCGTGCCGGTGAAGTGGGTCTTGGTGATCACCGGGGCGGTGACGGATTCCCAGGCGTCGCCCGTCCAGGTGAACCAGCCGTCCTTCACCTGATCGAAGACGAACAGCGGCTTGTTGCAGATCTTGGCGAACTCCGCGCCCCAGCCGGTGCCGCCGTTGACGGTGCCGTTGTCCAGGATGTTGCCCACCACGAAGACCTCCAGGCCGGCGTCCACCTGGTACATGATGGTGCGCAGGACCATGCGGATGAGCGGGCCGTTGCTGAAGTTGCGGGCGAGCAGCTTGGACACGTAGCTCAGGCTGACGTCCTTGCGCATGAGCTCTTCCTGGGTGAGCATGCGCAGGCCGCGGGCGCGCTCGATTTTGTGGCCCTCGAAGGAATAGTTGACCTCGGCGACGCCGGCCATTTCGGCCTGGCGGCCGAACTCGGCCTCGGCGCCCTGGGCGCCGCCGCTGAACAGGGTGAATTCGCTGGCCTGAAGCATGCTGACTCCTTGTGTGCGTTGGTGTTGAGCGCTGTGACTAGCGCACTATAGGCAGGCTTGCGGCGGCTGGCAATGGCGAAGGCGCAAAGTTTTTCTCGCCAAGCGGCGCGGCCCGGAGTAACGGGCAGTTTGAGGGAGGAACGTGAACGATGGGCAAGTGGTTGTTCGGCCTGCTCTGCCTGCTGCTGGGCCTGCTGCTCGCGTTGTTCATCGACCGCCTGCGCTTTACCCGCGGCAGCGGACCGGAGCAGAGGGAGCGCAGCCGTTGGCTGGACTACTGGTTCACGGGGCGCTTTCCGACGAAGGAGGAGGAGCGGGAGGAGGATCGCGAGCGCCGCAGGCGGGAGCGGCGACGTTGAGGCCGGTCAGATCTTGACGTTGATGATGTTCCCGGACCAGGGCGAGGCGTTGGAGGCCTGGGTCGAGGTGCCGGGATCGGCCTCCTGATGCTGGAACTTGCGCTGCTGCGCCATCTGCTGCCCGTGATTCCGGTTGCCGCCGGATTCGCGGCCCATGGCGGCCAAGCCGTCATCCTTCTCCACCGTCTGGACCTTGTGATCGTTTTGGCGCTGCTGGTCGGCCACGAGTTGGCTGAAGAGCACCTGCTGCGCCTCGGCGGGCATGTGCTGCGGTCCCGCCACCTGCTGCATGTGCGGCAGCTGGGAGATCAGGATGGGCAGGTCGAGCGCTCCGGTAGCCATCTATTTCACCACGTATTCCTCGAAGAGCAGGCTGTCGAACTTGCCGTCGGTGACGTACTGGTTGGCCACGAGCAGCAGTTCGCTTCTCAATTTCTCTGCATTGTTCTCATCGGCCAAAAACTGCACGTCTTTATTCTTTAGATAATAGAAAATCGCATTTCTGGCCGGAGGCAGCTTGGCCTGGAACTCCTTGGCGATACCTTCGTCCTGCGTGGTGAGCAGGATGCGGACGATGAGGAAGCGGACGGTGTCGCCCTGTTTCTGCTCCACCCAGAAGGGGTCCATGTGGACCTGGAACTCCGGCTTCGCCGGAGCTGGCGGCGGCGTGGCCGTCGCGGCTTCCTTGGTGGCGTTTTGTGCGGTTTTTTCCGGTGCGGGAGAGGATTTGCCCTTGAAGAAGAGGAGTTTGACGGCCAGGGCTGCCGCCACCAGCACGAGGAGCGCCGCGGCGCCGATGATGAGCTTCTTGCGCCCCGCCAGAAGGGGCTTCTTCTCCTCCTTGGGCTGCTCAAGGCTGACTTCGGCCTTGGGTTTGGGCTCTTCCGGCTTGACCTCTTCCTCTTCCTCAAGGAAGGGCGCGTCCTCCAGGTCCAGTTCGACCTTTTGGGCCCCGCGCGAGGCCTCGCTGGTGTCAATCATCGCGTCGGCTTGTGCTGCCGACCGTTTCGCTTCGGCCTCCTCCGCCGGATCAGGAACCATGAACAGCATGCCCCCGTTACGGGCTCAGGCGCTTAGCCGAAGATCTTGTCGATCTTCTGGCCCAGGGTCTCCGGCGTGAACGGCTTGACGATGTAGTTGGAGACCTTGGCCTGGACCGCTTCGATGATGTTTTCCTGCTGGGCCTCGGCCGTGACCATGAGGAACGGCGTAGTGGCGTATTCCTCGCTGGAGCGGACCTTGCGCAGCAGCTCGATGCCGGTCATCTGCGGCATGTTCCAGTCGGAGATGATGAAGTCCACGTTGTCGCGGTTGAGGGTTTCCCAGGCGGTTGTGCCGTCGTCGGCCTCGACGACGTTGTTGAAGCCGAGCTGGCGGAGGATGTTCTTGATGATCTTGCGCATGGTGGAAAAGTCGTCGACAACGAGAATGCGCATATTCTTGTCTGCGGGCATGTGGTTACTCCTCTCAGCCTTCGTTTTCGTAGCGCCGGCGGAAGCTGTCCCTCAGCTTCGCCAATGCCTGGGAATGCAGTTGCGAGACGCGCCCCTCGGTGATGTCCATGACCTGGGCGGTCTCCTTCATATTCAACTCTTCACCGTAATAGAGCGATATGACCAGTTTCTCTCTGGGCGTCAACTCTTCTATGAGCCCAGCAATCTTGTCAACCATTTCCTGGAAAGCCGTTGACTGGTAAGGCTCGTTTTCGGAAATCGCCTCCCTGCTGCCGACGAAGTTCTCCTGGAAGACGTCCAGGCTGACGCACATCTGGTTCTGCAGGGCCTCCAGGCCGTTCTGCACATCGCGGGCGGAAAGGCCGGTCTTGGTGACGAGCTGCGCCTCGGTGGGCGTTCCGCCGGTCTCATGTTCGATCTGCCGCATGGCCTCGTCGAGCATCTTGACCTTCTGGCGCAGCCCGCGGGAAAACCAGTCCATGCGCCGGAGCTCGTCGAGCATGGCGCCCTTGATCCGGTTCTCGGAGTAGGTCTCGAACTTGATGCCCAGCTCCGGACGGAACTTTCCCAGGGCGTCGAGCAGCCCCACGCTGCCGGCGCTGATGAGTTCGCCAAGCTCCACGCTTTGCGGGAGCTTGTTCTTCATCCGCAGGGCGAGAATGCGGATCTTCGGGGCGTAGTGGCGGACGATCTGCTCCTGGTCGCGCGGTGCGAAGTGCGCCCAGGCCTTCTGTCCGGCCTCCAGCTCACGCCACGGACTGCTCCTGGAAGAGGAGCTTTTTCCAGAAGAATTTAATGTTTCCATCTGCCTTCGCCGTGACTTTCCAGGTGTTGATCCGCTCTGCGGCCTGCCGCACGGCCACGCTGGCCGGGCAGTCCGGGGTCAGATGCGTGAAGGGGGTCTGGGCGATGACCGCCTTGCGCACCAGCGGGTCCATGGGCACGAAGCCCACGAGGTCGAGGGAGACGCCGGAGAGGAAATGGTCGCAGGCCTTGTACAGTTTGATGAAGATCTCCCGCGCGGTCTTCTCGTCCCTGGTCATGTTCACCAGAATGCGGAAGCGGTCCACGCCGTGGTTGAGCTTGAGCACCTTGATCAGCGCATAGGCGTCGGTGAGCGAGGTCGGCTCCGGGGTGAGCACGACCAGGCGCTCCTGCGCCGCGATGTTGAAATAGAGCACGTTGTCGTTGATGCCCGCGCCGGTGTCCACGATGAGGTGGTCCACGCCGTTCTCCAGGTAGTCCATGGCCTCCAGCAGGTCGAGCTTCTGCCCGGCGGTGAGGTTGACCATGTCCGAGACGCCCGAGGCGGCCGGCAGGATGCGGAAGCCGTAGGGCGTGTCGAAGAGGATCTTCTCCAGGGTCATGCCCTCGTTGAACAGATGGAAGATGTTCAGCTTGGGCGCGAGGCCGAGGATCACGTCGACGTTGGCGAGGCCCAGGTCCGCGTCGAGGATGACCACGCGCTTGCCGGCGCGCGCCAGCTCCACGGCCAGGTTCACCGAAAGGTTGGTCTTGCCCACCCCGCCCTTGCCGGAGGTGACCGAGAAGACCAGGGGGAGTGCGTTCTGCGTCATGGCTCCTCGCCTTATGCCGCCAGCTCGGCGCAGCCGCCGGGCAGCGTGTGCTTGAAGATCAGCCGCCACAACATGTCGCTCTTGGCCGGGGCGATGCTGTTTTTCAGCCCGGAGCCGTAAGACAGGGCGGACACCGGCAGTTCCGTGAGCCGGGCCAGATTGAGCAACGCTCCGAAACTACAGGCTTCGTCCAGTTTCGTCCAGATGAGACTTTTGACCAGGGGGCTGGCGTAGCGCCGGGCGATCTCCGCATACTGGCTGGCGCAGAAGTAGGGCGCCACCACCAGATGCGCGGCCATGTCGCGGCCGTCCGCCAGACCCAGATCGGCCAGATGCTCGGACAGCACGGCCTTGCCCGAAAGCCCGGGCAGGTCGATGAACACCATGTCGAAACGGGAGGCTTCCTTGAGCACCTCCTGCATCTCCTCGAAGCTGCCGGCTTCGCGGTAGGCCAGGCAGGACAGGTCGGCGTAATGACGCAGCACCAGCCGGCCCTTGCCCTGGCCGCCCTGGTCGGCGGCGACCACGCAGACGCGGGCCTTGGGGCGCTGGCTCTTCTCGCGCAGGGCCAGGCGGATGAGGCAGGAGGTCTTGCCCGCGCCGTGGGGCCCGGCGAAAATGTGGAAACGCTGGGGCCATTTTTTTGACTCGAACCCGCAGGTCGGGGCGCAGGACTCCAGCACCGGCAGGATCGGGCGGTCGGGGTCGGCCTTGAGGTCCAGGAACACGCGCAGGAGGACCTGGGTGTCGACTTCCTCGCGCTCCAGGTACTTGATGGCTACGCGTTGCCGGGGGGAAAGCTCCTCCATGTTCATCTGCGGCTTGACCAGGGCCATGAGCTGGTCCTTGATCTGCCGCCACTCGCACGCCCAGTCCGCGGGGTTCTCGTCCGGGAGCATGGGGCCTCCGGATTCGCGCGCGGAGCGGGCCGGGGAGGGCTTGGCGGCCGCCTTGGCCGCGGGGTCCAGGGCTGCGGTGATCTCGCAGCAGCGGACGCCCCCCGTGCGCACGGTCTTGGTGTTGAGGATGATGGCGTCCTCGCCCAATTCGGCCTTCACCTTCGCCAAGGCGGCCTGGGCATCCGATCCCTTGAATGTCTTCACGTGCATGGCGTCAGCTCAGTTTGACGGTGGCGAGGGACTGGATCTTGACATCTGCCGGTATCTCCGCCTGCGAAATCACAGGCATGGTTGGAAGAAACCTTAGCAACAACTGGGCCAGATGCGGTCGCACCTGCGGCGTGGTCAGCAGAACCGGCTGGCCGTCGGTGTTCACCGCGTTTTCCTGGGCGCTGCCGATGGCCCGGATGATTTGCTGGGCCTTGCCCGGCTCCAGGGCGAGATAGCCGCCGGAGTCCGTTGTGCGGATGCCCTGGGAGATCGTCGTCTCGACGTCGCCGGCCAGGGTCACGATGGGCAGGGAGCCGTCGGTGGCGAGGAAGCCCTTGACGATGGTGCGGCCCATGCGCGAGCGCACGTACTCCGTGAGCACGGACGGGTCCTGCACCGCCGAGCCGTAGTCGGACAGGGCCTCGGCGATGGAGAGCATGTCGCGGATGCTGACGCCCTCGCGCACGAGGTTCTGCAGGACCTTCTGGACCACGCCCAGGGAGAGCACGCCGGGCACGAGGTTCTCCACGGCCTTGGGCGCGCGCTTGGCCAGGTTGTTCAGCAGCTCCTGGACCTCCTGGCGGCCGAGGAACTCGTGCAGGTTGCGGCGGAAGACCTCGGTCAGGTGCGTGGCCACCACGGTGGAGGGGTCGACCACGGTGTAGCCGGCGAGCATGGCCGATTCGCGCTGGGCCTCGGGGATCCACACGGCCGGCAGGTTGAAGGCCGGCTCCACGGTGGCCACGCCGTCGATCTTGTGCTTGGCGTCGCCGGGGTCCATGGCCAGGAAGTGGTCGATGAGGATCTCCGCGGAGGCGATGGGGTTGCCCTTCACCAGCACGCGGTACTCGCCGGGCTTGAGCTGGAGATTGTCGCGCAGGTGCAGCGAGGGGATGACCACGCCCATGTCCAGCGCGAACTGCCGGCGGATGCTGCGGATGCGCGAGAGCAGGTTGCCGTTCTGCTCCTCGTCCACCAGCGGGATGAGGCCGTAGCCAACCTCCAGTTCCAGCTGGTCCAGCGGCAGGAGCGACTGCACCTCTTCCGGCGTGTCGAGCTTGGGACCGCCCTTGGCCTTTTCCTCTTCGGCCTTCTTCTGGGCGTCGTGCTCCGGGCGGGTGCGCTCGGCCATGCGCGCGACCCAGAAGATGAAGCCGGAGAAGAGCAGGAAGGGCAGGGTGGGCAGGCCGGGAATCAGCGCGAAGACGAGCAGGATGCCGGAAACGAGCTTGAGCGCGCGGTGGTGGAAGGTCAGCTGGCCGAGGAATTCCTCGCCCATCTTGGCCTCGGCTGCGGCGCGGGAGACGATGATGCCCGATCCCGTGGCGATGATCAGCGAGGGGATGGTGGACACCAGACCGTCGCCGATGGACAGGATGGTATAGGTGCGCGCGGCCTCCTGCCAGCTCATGCCCTTCTGGAGCATGCCGATGAAGAAGCCGCCGATGATGTTGATGAACAGCAGGATCAGGCCGGCCTTGACGTCGCCGGAAACGAACTTGCCCGCGCCGTCCATGGCGCCGTAGAAGTCGGCCTCCTTGCGGATGCGGTTGCGGCGCTTGGTGGCCTCGGCCTCGTCGATGAGCCCGGCGTTGAGGTCCGCCTCGACGGCCATCTGCTTGCCGGGCATGGAGTCCAGGGTGAAGCGCGCGGCCACTTCGGCGATGCGCGTCATACCGGAGACGATGACGGTCTTGTTGATGGTGAACAGGATGAAGTAGACCACGATGCCGATGGCGTAGTTGCCGCCGACGACGAACTCGCCGAAGCTCTGGATCACGGTGCCGGCCGCCGCGGTGCCCTCGTCGCCGTGCAGGAGGACCAGACGCGTGGCCGCCACGTTGAGCGACAGGCGCATCAAGGTCGTCACCAGCAGCAGGGACGGGAAGATGCTGAATTCCATGGGTGATTCCATGAACATGCAGGTGATCAGCACGACCATGCTGAGGGAGATGCTCAGGGTGAGCATCAGGTCCAGCATCATGGTCGGCACTGGCACCAGCATCATCATGAGCACGATGACGACGCCGATGGCGAGAAGGATGTCGCCCTGCTTGGCGAACTTGGAGTAGTCGATTTCGAGCTTGGCGAATTTGGCGCTCTGGGACATAAAGTTGACGCTCCCGCAGTGTTGCAGACACCCGGCGAGCGTCTTGCCCGGATTCGGATCAGGCCCGGCGGTTCTTGAATCTCGCCAGCTTGGCCAGGATGGCGGCCACGGCCTGATACATCTCCTCGGGAATGGTCTCGCCGATTTCCACCTGCTTATACAAGGCCTGTGCCAGCGGCGGATTCTCGTGGATGGGAACGTCGTTTTCGATGGCGATTTCGCGGATCTGCTTGGCCATGCGGTCCACGCCCTTGGCCACGACCATGGGGGCCGGGGCCTCGGTGACGTCGTAGCGCAGGGCCACGGCGTAGTGCGTCGGGTTGGTGATGACCACGTCGGCCTTGGGCACGGTGCTCTTGAGCCGGCGGCCCATGACCTCGTACATCTTGCGCAGCTGCTTCTGCTTGACCGCCGGGTCGCCTTCCACCTGCCGGCGCTCGTCCTTGATCTCTTCCTTGGTCATCATCAGGTTGTCGTCATAGCGCCAGCGCGTGTACCACAGGTCGGCGATGCCGATGAGGATCATCGGCACCAGGGCGTAGCAGACCATCTTGTAGGCCACGAGCAGCATGTAGCTGGAGATGCCGAGCACGTTCTGGTGGAACAGCGGGATGAGGTTGGGCAGCTCCTCACGGATGACCATGTAGGGCGCCACGGCCACCACCAGGGCCTGCCCGATGCTGCGGCCCAGGCGCACCAGTGTGTCGGTGCTGATCATGAGCTGCTTGAGCGCGCCGAGGATGTTGAAGTTGATGCGGTCCCACTTGACCTTGAACACCCACAGCTTGCCCACCTGCAGCCGGATCACCGTATAGGCCACCGTGGCGATGAGGATCATCAGCGGCAGCACGAGCAGGGCGATCTTCACCATCACCCAGACGAACAGGTGGTACACCGTGTCGGGGTCGAGCTGGCGGCGCAGCCCTTCGGTGAAGAACCAGTCGAAGATCTCGGTGAAGTGCTTGTAATAGTACTCGCCCATGTAGCGCATGGCGACCACCGCGCCGAGGAGCACCACGGCTTTGGTGAGCTCGCCGGACCGCGAGACGCTGCCCTCGTCGCGGGCCTTCTTGACGCGTTTGGGCGTCGCCTTTTCCGTTCTGCTCGGATCTTCCCTGGACATGGGGCCCGCCGCGCTAGGTGTTGATGACGCCGATGTGCATGATGTGCAGCATCACGGCGTCCATCACGTCGATGAAGCTGGTGACGTAGTCGCTCATCATCTCCATGACGTAGCCGAGGAACAGGAAGCCGACCATGATTTTGAGCGGGAAGCCCATGGTCAGGATGTTCATCTGCGGGGCCACGCGGGAGATCAGCGCCAGGGCCAGATCGACCAGGAAGAGCGCCAGGATCACCGGCGCGGCGATGCGCACGCCGAGGATGAACATCTGCTTGGCGAAGGACATGACCTCGCCCATGAGCTGCGGCGTCAGGAAGAGCCCGCCCGGCGGAACCACATCGAAGCTGTCGCCCAGGGCCTTGATCAGGTGCAGGTGGCCGTTGAGCGACAGGAACGTGAGCATGGTGCACATGTAGATGAAATAGGTGGTCACCGGCTCCTGCTGGCCCGTGAGCGGGTCGATGGAGTTGACCATGGAGAAGCCCATTTGGAAGTTGATGATGGCGCCGCCGATCTGCACCGCGGCGATGAGCATGCGCACGATGATTCCCAGGGCCATGCCCAGGACGATCTCGCCGGCGAACATCACCGCCAGGTTCAGTGGATTGGCCGGGAAGGCGCTGGCGGGAAAGGACAGCTTGGGCCACACGGCGAGCGTCAGCACCAGGAGCAGGGCGGCCTTGATGACGTTGGGCAGGGTGTCGCCGAAAAACGGCATGATGAAGAGCACCACGCTGATGCGGAACAGCGTGAGGTAGAAGCTGATGACCGTGGCCGGGTCGAAGTGGAAGATGTCCATGGACGGCCGCCTGCTGCCGCGGGTTTGCGCGCGCACCCTTTGCGCGTCGCCGTCCGGACGGCTTGCGGGAGACTAGCCGTTCTCGCGCCGGGCGTAAAGGGGCGGAGGGAAACGGGCTAGTTCAGGATGTAGCGCATGGGGTTCACGGGAACGCCGCTGATGCGCACCTCGTAGTGCAGGTGCGGGCCCGTGCTCCGGCCGGAGTCGCCGATGAAGGCGATGGTTTCGCCGCGCTGCACCACCTGGCCCTGCTTCACGTTGACGCGCTGCAGGTGGCCGTAGCGGGTGGTGAGCCCGCCGCCGTGGGTGATGTCGAGCACAAGGCCGTAGGCGGGATCGCGCTCGACGAGCGCCACCACCCCGCGCGAGGGCGCATAGATGGGCGTGCCCGTGGGCGCGGAGATGTCCAGGCCCTTGTGGAACTCCTTGCGCGCGGTGAAGGGCGAGCTGCGCCAGCCGAAGCCGGACGTCACCCAGCCGCCGGCCGGCCAGACCGAGGGCGTGGACTCCAGAACGTCCTTGTTGGCGCGCAGGCGCTGGATGATCTCCTGCTGGCGGACTTCCTCCAGGCGGGCCTCGGTCGAGAGCTGGCGCAGGAACTCGTTCATCTTCCGGGCCAGCAGCTCCTGGCGGTAGATCGGCAGGTAGCCGCGGGAGAGGTCCTGTCCCGGACCGCCGCGCGGGGCCGTGCTCATGACGTTCTCCTGCTCCAGGTTGATCATGACCCGGAGCTTGGAGTCGAAGTCGCGGATGCGGGAGACGTCCTTCTGGAGGGAGATGAGCTTCTGGCTGAGATTGAGGAGCTGGGACTTTTGTTCGTGGGCGGATTTTTCGGTGAAGTTCAGGGAGCGGTCGCCGCCGTCGCTGAGGGCCATGTCCTTGAACAGCACGAGGTTGCCCAGGACCATGCCCGCCAGGAGCAGGCCGATGCCCATAAGCATCCAGCCGCGGAATTTGAACTTTCGCGTGGTGCCGCGGTTCTCGCGGAAGATGACGATGTGGTAGCGCCCAAAAAACATGAGTGATTCCAGGGGGTAGCGTTAGCGAATGGGGACACGCACCCAGAATGCTCTCTTCTTAGCCCATCATGAAAAGTCGGTCAAGCCGGGCGCGTCGCGTTCCAGCTGGTAGCGCATCATGGCGTTGAGCACGTTCTGGCGCAGGCGTTTGTCGCGTCCGGTCTGGAGTTTGACCCAGGCCTCGATCTCGGCGCGGCGGGTGTGCCCGGCCGAGGGGCAGGGGTTGCTCCAGATCGGCAGGCCCCATTGACGCGCCGCAGTCTTGATGTAGGATTTCTCCAGGAACAGCGCCGGGCGGATGACCTTGAGCCGGCCGCCGAAGAAGTCCTCGGCCGCGTTCATGCCGTCCACGCGGCCGTTTTGCACGACGTTCATGAAGAAGGTCGCCACCAGATCGTCGGCGTTGTGGCCGAAGGCCAGGTGCGTGAGATTGTACTCGCGGCAGAGGTCGAAGAGCCGTTTGCGGCGCAGCATGCTGCAATAGAAGCAGGCCGAGTTCTTGCGGTTCTCCTCGGAATGCGCCCGCGGGCCATGGTCCGTGACCTCCAAGTGCGCGGCCAGTCCCTCGCGGGCGACCCACTCCGCGAGCGGCGCGTGGTTGGCCGGGTCAAAGCCGGGATTCACGTGCAGGGCCATGATCTCGATGGGGAAGGGCAGGATGGCCTTGCGGATGGTCAGGGTCTTGAGCAGCACGAAGCTGTCCACCCCGCCGGAGACGGCGACGCCGATGCGCGCGCCCGCGCCGGCCATGGCGGTCTTGTGCATGAGCATGCCCACCGTGCTGACGCATTTCTTCTGGGCGAAGGTGAGCTTGCTGAAACCGGACATTTCCGCTCCTTGTGGTCCCAATCGGACCGGAGCCACAGGGCTTATGTCATTTGTTCTTGACATGCAATACGCGCGCGGTTAACGGAAACTTCTTTCCAGGCCGTGGCGCGCAAGCCGCCGCTCTGGACCTTACGCGGCACGTCGGTTTCACTGTTTTTACAGCACGGGCGCTGCCCGCTTTTCATTCCGGAAGGCCAGAGTTGACCAATCCCCTTACACGTTTCGGACTGCTCTTCGGGCTGGCCCTTTTGGCCGCGCTCGGTCTCGGCTATTGCCTTTTCCAGCAGGAGCAGCGCTTGGCGCTGGGCGTTTGGCCCGGGTACTCGCCGGACAACGTGCAGTCCATCGACGTGGTCACGCGCAAGGAGCACTACACCCTTCTGCGTGAGCAGGGCGGCTGGGTGGTGCGCTTGGCCGGCGCCGGGACCGATGTGCCGCCCGTCCCGGCCGACGCCACGCGCATTGAGGGTCTGCTCGCGGCCATCGCCCACAACCGGCCCACCCAGAACGTCGATCAGGCCCAGGGCGGCGATGCCGCCAACCTCGGCTTCGACGATCCGGCCGTGCGCATCCTGGTCAAGCCCTCGTCCAACGAACTGCGCGAGGTGCAGTACACCCTGGGCCACGAAACGCCCACCGGCGCGGCCCTCTACGCCCATTCGAGCCTGGCCCCGGACACGGTGTTCCTGCTCGACGCCAGCGTGCTGCACCAGTTCGACAAGCCCTCGGAACACTATTTCGACGCCCGGCTGCTCGACGTGCGCGGCGAGGACGCACAGCACCTCACTCTCTCCAGCGCCAACGGCGTCCAGTGGGAGCTGGACCGCAAGGACGAGCAGTTCCTGTTCCTCAAGCCCGAGGCCATGCGCAGCACCACGGTGTCGTCCTCCGAGGTGCGCCTGTACCTGCACAACCTCACCGCGCTCACGGCCGACGTGATCCTGACCAAGCCCGAGCAGCAGCCCGCGGGCAAGCCCGTGTGCGTCATCGAGGTGCAGGTGCAGAAGTCCACGACCCCACAGCGCGTGGAACTCTATCCCCCGCTCGACGCCGAGCAGGTCTATGGCCGCTCCACGCGGCATCCGCTGGGCTTCTACCTGGACCGCGACAAGGCCAAGAGCCTCGTGCGGCAGGCCTACGACATGCAGTGGCGCGGCGTCATCGCCTTTGATTCGGCCCAGGTCGAGGGCGCGCGCGTGTACTCCGTGTCCGGCAACCAGACCCTGCTGGTCGAAAAGACCCCGGCCGGCTGGGAGGACCGCGAGCACGGCCGCAAGCTGCCGGGTATTGACATGACGCTGTGGCGACTTAAAGAATTAAGGTTCGAAGCGGAGCCGGTGAGCCGCCTGGGCTATCCGGCCGCGCAGCGCCTTGTCCTCGACCTCCTGGGTCGAGACGGCAAGGTGTTGTCGTCGTTCACGTTCTTTACCGATCCCCGCCTGCCGGCCGATCAGTGCTGGCTCAAGGTGGGCTCGGAGGAGATGTACTACCCCGTCACCAGCCAGCTGCTTGAGGACGTGCAGGGCTTCATGCCTCCGCATGCGCCGGTCAAGGCCCCCTGAGGCGCTGGTCAAATTACAGGAGAGCTTCATGGCGAGAATCACTGTGGAAGATTGTCTGGCCAAGGTGAGCAACCGGTTCCTCATCGTGCAGATGGCCATCAAGCGGGTCAAGCAGTACCGCGAGGGCTATTCGCCGCTCCTGGAGACGCGCAACAAGGAGGCCGTCACGGCCCTGCGCGAGATCGCCGAGGGCAAGGTGCTGCCCGGCGACGCCATCCCCGAGGCCGGCATCCACATCGACACCAAGTAGCTTCCGGTCATGGCCAAACGCGATTTCTACGAAGTCCTCGGCGTGCGCAAGGACGTCGGCGAGGACGAGCTCAAGAAGGCCTATCGCAAGCTGGCCTTCGAGTTCCACCCGGACCGCAACCCGGACAACCCCGAGGCCGAGCAGAAGTTCAAGGAGGCCGCCGAGGCCTATGACGTCCTGCGCGACCCCGAAAAGCGCCGCCGCTACGACGCCTTCGGCTATGACGGGCTGAACGGCGGCGGGGCGGGCTTCAACTCCTCCGAGGACATCTTCGGGGCCTTCAGCGACATCTTCGGCGAGTTCTTCGGCTTCTCCGCCGGCGGTGGTCGGGGCGGCCGTCGGGCCCAGGCCGGCATGGACCTGCGCTACAACCTGCACATCTCCTTCCGCCAGGCGGCCAAGGGCGACGAGGTCCAGCTGCGCATCCCCATGAACGCGGTCTGCCCGGACTGCAAGGGCAGCGGCGCGGACCCGGCCTCGGAGCTGACCGAATGCCGCCAGTGCCGCGGCACCGGCCACATCCAGCAGGCCCAGGGCTTCTTCCGCATCTCCGTCACCTGCCCGGCCTGCCACGGCCGCGGCAAGATCATCTCCAAGTTCTGCTCCACCTGCCACGGCGGCGGCCAGGTCAGCCAGGTGCGTGAGCTCAAGGTGCGCATCCCGGCCGGCGTGGACGACGGTTCGCGCCTGCGTCTGCGCGGCGAGGGCGAGCCCGGCGTCAACGGCGGTCCCCCGGGCGACCTCTTCGTGGTCATCAGCGTGGAGCCGGACAAGACCTTCGAGCGCCAGGGCCAGAACCTCATCCTGCGCCGCAGCGTGACCTTCGTGCAGGCCGCCCTGGGCGACAAGATCGAGATTCCCACTTTGGACGACCCGATCACCGTGGACGTGCCCAAGGGCACCCAGGGGGGCGAGGTCTTCCAGCTCCGCGGGCTGGGCATGCCCCATCCTGGCGGCGGCCGCAGGGGCGATCTGCTCCTGGAGGTCCGGGTCGAGACCCCCACGGGCCTCACCGCCAGGCAGGAGGAGATCCTGCGTGAGTTCGCCCGCCTGGAGGAGGAGAAGCCCCTCAAAAAGGTCAAGAACATCTTTAAGAAGGCCAAAGAGAAGGTGATGGGGGAATAGGATCGTGGCCGAAGGCTTTTCGCATCTCGACGATCAGGGCCGCGCCCGCATGGTGGACGTGTCCGGCAAGGCTGAGACCGTGCGCGTGGCCCGCGTCCGGGCCGAGGTGCATCTCAACGCCCGGACCATGCGCCTGCTCGTGGACAAGGCCCTGCCCAAGGGCGAGGCCCTGGGCGCGGCGCGCATCGCCGGCGTGCTCGCCGCCAAGCGCACCGCCGAGCTGATCCCCCTCTGCCATCCGCTGCCCCTGGACTTCGCCGACGTGCGCTTCGACGTCGATGAGGCCGCGGGCGTCGTGCGCATCGAGGCCGAGGCCCGCACCAGCGCTCGCACGGGCGTGGAGATGGAGGCCCTGGTCGCGGCGCAGATCGCCGCCGCCACCCTGTACGACATGTGCAAGGCCGTGCAGAAGGACATCCGCATCACCGACTGCCGTCTGGTCTACAAATCCGGCGGCAAGAGCGGTACCTTCCAGGCCGAGTAGGCCCGGCTTCCGCCGGACATGAAAAGGCCCGCTCCGGTTGCGCCGGGGCGGGCCTTTTTTGCGGCGTGTCGCTTGTCAGCGCACGTAGAGCCGGGCGTTGTCCCGCAGCACCTCGGCGATGACGTCCTGGGCCCGGCGCAGCTCCGCCGGCGTGACGCAGGCCGGCGGCATGAGGTAGACCACGTTGCCCATGGGCCGCACGAGGACGCCGCGCCGGAGGCATTCCGCGCGCACCGTGGCCCCGATTTCGGCGTGATAGTCCCCGGCCTCGGCGCCCAGGGTCACGGCGGCGATGGAGCCGATGGTCCGTGGCCGCGCGACGCCGGGCAGGCGCGCCAGCTCCAGCAGCCATTCCCGGTTGGCCGCGCCGATGCGCCGGATGCGGCCCAGGGTGTCCTCCTCGGCGAAGAGCTCCAGGGAGGCCAGCCCCGCCGCGCAGCCCAGCGGGTTGGCGGTGAAGGAATGGCCGTGGGAGAAGGCCGTGTAGAAGGTGTCGCCCAGAAAGGACTCGTAGATGCGCTCGCTGGCCACCGTGGCGGCCATGGGCAGGAAGCCGGCCGTGAGGCCCTTGGACAGGCAGACGAGATCCGGGGCCACGCCGGCCTGTTCCAGGGCGAACATGGTGCCCGTGCGGCCGAAACCGGTCATGACCTCGTCGAGAATCACCGGGATGCCGCGCTCGCGCATGCGGTCGCACACGGCCGCCAGAAACTGCGGCCGGCAGATGTTCATGCCCGAGGCCCCCTGGACCAGGGGCTCGGCGATGAACGCCGCGGCCTCGTCGCCGTGCCGCGCCAGCGTCTCGTCGATGCGTCGGAGGGCCAGGGCCTCGCGCTGCTCCACGCCCGCGTCGCCATCCCAGGTGGGGGCGAAGGGCAGGTGCGTCACCTCGCAAAGCAGCTCGTCGAAGGGGCCGTAGTAGCCGCTGGTGCGGCCCACGGCCATGGCGCCGAAGGTGTCGCCGTGGTAGCCGCCCTGCATGGCCAGGAACAGCCGCCGCCCGGTCTCGCCCCGGTTGCGCCAGTACTGCCAGGCCATTTTGAGGGCCACCTCGACGGCGGTGGAGCCGTTGTCGGAGTAAAACACGCGCGCCAGGGGCCGGGGCAGGGCGCGGATCAGCGCCTCGGCCAGGCGCACGGCCGGCTCATGGGTGAAGCCGGCGAAGATGACGTGCTCCATCTCCGCCGCCTGCCGGCCCACGGCCGCGGCGATCCTCGGGTGCGCGTGACCGTGGACGGTGACCCACCAGGAGCAGGCCATGTCCAGAATCTCGCGGCCGTCCTCCAGGAACAGGCTCGCGCCGCGCGCGCTTTGGACCGGCAGCGGCGGCGGCGCGGTCTTTTCCTGGGTGAAGGGGTGCCAGATGTATTTGCGGTCGCGTTCGACCAGTGTTTCGCTCATGCCTTCCACCGTATCCAGTCCAGTGCGCCGGGCAGCGGGGCCACGCGGGACAGCGCCTCCCGGGTCAGCGGATCCAGGAGCGGCAGTTCGCCCAGGACCCTGGTGTTGCCGAAATGTTCGATGGCCGCGCGGTTGGCCGCATTGGGCGGGCCGGAGAACACCACGCCGAGGATGGGCAGATTGCGCGAACGCAGGGCCATGAGCGTCAGGCAGGTGTGGTTGATGGTGCCCAGCCCGCTGCGCGCGGCCACGATGACCGGCGCGCCCAGGCGCTCGATGAGGTCCAGGGTGGTGGCGGACTCGTTCAGCGGCACGAGCACGCCGCCCGCGCCCTCGATGACCAGCGGACGTGCGGTTTGCGGCGGGCGGAAGTCGTCCAGCTCGATGCGCTTGCCCTCCAGCCGGGCGGCGTCCTGGCCGGAGAGCGGCGCGCGCAGCAGATGGCGCTCCGGGTGGACCCGCGCGCCCGACAACCGGGCCACCGCGTCCGCGTCGCGGTCCGGCGGATGGCCGGACTGGATGGGCTTCCAGTAGTCCGCGCCGGCGTGCAGGCACAGCCAAGCGCTCACGACGGTCTTGCCCGCGTCGGTGTCGGTGCCGGTGACGAAGACTTTCATGCATCCTCCCGTTCCAGGCGACAGTAGAGCACGCGCACGCTCGCGTCCATTCCCGCGGCGAAGCGGCGGAGCACCGCGCGGATGGGGCCGGGCCTGTAGCCGGGCCTGGGCTGGTCCGCGCCGGTGCGCCGGAAGCTTTCGGCGAAGGCGCGGCCCGATTCGTACCGGAAATGGTGCGTCTCCACGGCGTGGCGCAGGCGCGCGCCGGGAACCGCCGCCAGGGCGGCCAGCAGGGCGTTCGGGTCGGGCAGGGGCAGCAGCCCGGAGCTGCGGCCCAGGGCGCGGAAGGCCGCCTCCCACTCGGCGAAGCTGCCGGCCAGGGGCACGGCGAAGGCCAGCACGCGCGTCCGGCGCGCAAGGCGCACAAGCCCGGCCGCCGGATCCTCGAACCATTGCGCGGCCAGGTTGCTCACGATGGCCGCGGGCTCCCGCGCGAAGGCCGGGCGCTGGCCGTCCATGAGGGCGAAGGTCACGCCGGACCTGTCGGCCAGACGTTCGCGGCAGCGGGCGAGCATCTGCGGGGCGATGTCCGTGGCCAGCCAGGGGCGCGAGCCGTCGGCGAGCAGGCGCGTGAGCAGGCCGGTGCCGCAGCCGATTTCGGCCGCCGGTCCCGGCGGCAGTCCGCCCGTGGCGCGGATGAACTCCGCCAGACGTTCGGCGCAGAGGGCCTGCAGTCGGGCGTGCTCCTCGTAGTCGCCGGCCCGCGCGCCGAAGCGTCGGGCGATACAGTCGCGCCGGGTCGCCGGGCCGGGCTCACGCCAGACCATGCAGGAACTCCCGGACGAGCCGCGCGCACTTCGCGGGGCGTATGAAGGGCAGCGCGTGGCCGCCGGAATCGAAAATCTCCAGCCGCGCGGCGAGCCGCCGGCCGGCCTCTTCGGCCAGGGACTGCGGGACGATGCGGTCGTCGGCGGCGTGGGCGAGCAGGGTGGGACACGGCCGGGCCGGCGCGGCCAAGTCCAGCCCGCGCAACAGGCGCAGGCCCTGGCGCAGGCGCTCCAGGCCGTCCGCAGCGGGGGCCGGCCGGCGTTCCTCCCGGCCGCAACGCCGGGTGAAGCGGCGCAACACCTCGGCCGGATCGGTGTCCAGGCGGGCCAGCATGGCGTCGATGACCTCCGGGAGCGTGCCGTCGGTCTGGCCGGGCAGGCGGCAGAAGCGCAGGAACGCGCCGAAGCCCGCCAGTCCGCGCCAGGGAACGTCCAGGCCGAGCAGCCGGGCGAAGCCCAGGGAGTGGCCGACGCCCAGCCAGCCGTCGGGATTTTCCGGCAGGGCCATGGCGGGCGGGCCGAAGAATCCGGCGTCGAGCAGGGCCACGGGCCGTTCCGGGAACTCCGCGGCCCAGCCGGACCAGACCTCCGGTCCGTAGCCCCAGCCGTGCAGCAGGGCCAGGCCGATCACAAGCCCTCGCAGGCGGCCAGCAGCCGTGCGATGTCCGCGTCCGTGTGCGCGGCGGAAAGGCCGATGCGCAGGCGCGAGGCGCCCTGCGGCACCGTGGGCGGCCGCACGGCGGACACGTGGATGCCCTGCGCGGCGAGCCTGTCGCGCGCGGCCAGGGTGCGCTCCGGCGATCCCAGGATCACCGGCACAATCTGCGTGACGGACGCGCCCGTGTCCAGGCCGAGGCCGCGCAGCCCCCGGCGCAGCCGCTCCGCGTGGTCGAGCAGGGCGGCGCGCTCCGCGCCGAGCTCGGGCAGCAACTCCCAGGCGCGCAACGCCGCGCCGATGACCAGCGGCGAGGGCGCGGTGGAGAAGATGAAGCCGCCCGCCCGGTTCACGAGATAGTCGCGCACGAGGCGCGAGCAGGCCACGTAGCCGCCGCTCACCCCCAGGGCCTTGCTCATGGTGCCCATGACCACCGTGGACGGCGCGAGGTCCACGGCTTCGCAAAGGCCGTAGCCGCGCGGGCCGAACACGCCGGTGGCGTGGGCCTCGTCGATGTACAGCAGCGCGCCGTGGGACAAAGCCAGCGTTTGCAGCGCGGCCACGTCGGCCATGTCGCCGTCCATGCCGAACACGCTCTCGCTGAGGATGACGCGCGGCCGGTCCTCGTTCGTATGTCTTTCAAGTAAAACTTTAAGATGATCGAGGTCGAGATGGTGGTAGCGCAGCTGCCGGGCCCCGGCGAGCTGGCAGCCCAGGTGCATGCTCGCATGGTTCAGGCGGTCGCTGAACACCAGCGGCTCCGCGCCGAGGACTGAACGGTCGAGCAGGGCGGCGATGCAGGCGGCGTTGGTCTGGTAGCCGGTGGCGAAGGTCAGCGCCGCCTCGCTGCCCTTGTCCGCGGCGATGCGCGACTCCAGGGCCTCGTGGATCGGCGTGTTGCCCGAGAGCAGGCGCGAGCCCGTGGCCCCGGAGCCGTAGCGGCGGCCGGCGGCGCAGGCCGCCTCGGCCAGTTCCGGCCGGCGGGCCAGCCCCATGTAGTCGTTGCCGGAAAAGTCCAGCCCGCCCTCCGCCGCGGGTGGCGGCAGACGGCGCAGCAGGCCCCGGGCGTCGAGCGCGGCCAGGGCCTCGGCATAGCGGCGAAGGTTCTCGTTCATGGCGAAGGCGGCCCCCCTGCGGGGCCGCGCTTACCAGACCATGCGCATGCGCACGCCCTGGGCGGCGATGTGTTCCTTGATCTGGCGGATGGTGTACTCGCCGTAGTGCACGATGGAGGCGATGAGCGCGGCCGAGGCCTTGCCCTTGGTGAAGGCGTCGGCCATGTGCTGCGGATTGCCCGCGCCGCCCGAGGCGATGACCGGGATGCGCACGCTTTGGGCCACCAGGCGCGTCAGCTCCAGGTCGTAGCCGTCCTTGGTGCCGTCGGCGTCGATGGAGTTCAGGCAGATTTCGCCCGCGCCCAGGGACTCGCCGGTCTTGGCCCATTCGATGGCGTCCATGCCGGTGTACTTGCGGCCGCCGTGGATGACCACCTCGAAGCCCGAGGGGATTTTATCGCTCTTGGTCACGCGCTTCACGTCCATGCCGAGCACCACGCACTGCGCGCCGAAGGCGGCAGCGCCCTCGCTGATGATGTCCGGGTTCTTGACCGCGCCGGAGTTCACCGAGCACTTCTCGGCCCCGGCCAGCAGCACGGCGCGCATGTCGGCCACGGAGTTGATGCCGCCGCCCACGGAGAAGGGGATGAAGATCTGGCTGGCCACGCGTTCCACCACGTCGAGGAAGATGCCGCGGCCCTCGCTGGAGGCGGTGATGTCGTAGAAGACGATCTCGTCCGCGCCCTGCTCGTAGTACATGCGCGCGGTCTCCACGGGATCGCCGATGTCCACGTTGCCCTTGAACTTGACGCCCTTGGTGAGCTTGCCGTCGCGCACGTCCAGACAGGGGATGATGCGGCGGCTAAGCATTTTTGACCTCCAGGCAGTAGGCGTGGAAATTTTTGAGCAGGGTCAGGCCGGGCTGGCCGCTCTTTTCCGGGTGGAACTGCACGGCCCAGAGGCCGGTGCGGCCGTGGATGGAGCAGAAGTTCTCGCCGTACATGGTTTCGCCGAGGACGAACTCGGGCTTGGGCGCGGGATAGTAGCTGTGCACGAAGTAGAATTCCGCCTCGTCCGGGATGCCCTTGAACAGGGGGCAGGGCTTGCGCAGCGTCACGCGGTTCCAGCCCATGTGGGGCACGCGGATGGGCGAGCCGTTCTCCTCGGTCCAGGCCGGGTTGAACAGGCGGCATTCGCCGGGGATGATCGCCAGCGTGCGGGTGTCGTTCTCCTCGCAGTAGTCCAGGAGGATCTGGCAGCCGACGCAGATGCCCAGCAGCGGCTTCTCCTGCCAGATGAGGCCCTTCAGCACCTCGTCCAGGCCGCCGGAGGCGAGTTCGTTCATGGCCTGGCCGGCGGCACCCACGCCGGGGAAGATGATCCCGTCGGCCGCGGCCAGCCGGTCCGGATCGTTGGTGATCAGGTTCTCGATGCCGAGGTGGTCGAGGGCCCTGCGCACGCTGGTCTGATTGCCGGCCTTGTAGTCGAGAATGGCGAGCATTGCGGCTCCTTGTGCTGTTGCTTTCCCACGCGGACTAGTCAATTTCCGCCGTGAACACAAGGGGCGGCAAAATGTCTATTTTGCCAAAACCCGTAAAAACAGGTCTCCGGTGAACGGGCCGAGCTTTCGGCCCAGGCCGCGCAGACGCACCGGCCGGCCGATGACGAAGTCCGGCGGGAGCGTGACCTCCACAGTCTTGGACTCCCCGAAGCGCGCGCTCACCGTGAGGCGCACCACTTTGCCCGGACCCAGGGCGTGGGCCGGGAAGGCCACGGTCTGCTCGTCGTCGAGCTGGCCGCGCAGCCAGGACTTGACCCCGCCCACGATGCCCTTGCTCAGATCAAGGCCCAGGGACTTGTCGCCCCAGGAGATTGTGAGCTTGCGGCGCTTGAGCGGCCGGGGCGTCGTTTCGGGCCGGGGGGGCTGCGGCCGCTGCGCCCGGGGCGGCGGGGTGAAGCCCGCTTGCCCGGACGTGGGTTTGCCTGCCGGACCGGCGGCCTTGCCGTGCTTGAGCTGGCTGTAGATGTCCTCGAAAACCTGCCGGGCGAAGGGATCGGAGAGCAGATCGCGCAGGACCTCCTCCTCACGGAAATGAAACGCGCCGGGCTTGGCGCCGCCGCCGGACTGGGGGCCGGGGCGCTGGGACTCGGCCGCGCCACGGGCATAGGCCTTGCCGGCCCTGGCCTTGCGCGTGCGCTCGTCGCCGCGCTGATCCCGGGCCTGTTCCCGCGCCTGGGACTGCTGGCGCGGGTCGTCGCTCCGGGCCTCGTCCTTCAGACTGTGCGAAAGCAGGACATAGGCCTCGTTGAGCTCGCGGAACTTTTCCGCCGCGTCGGGCGCGGGGTTGAGATCCGGGTGCAGCCGGAACGCCAGCTTGCGGAAGGCCGCCTTGACCTCGTCCAACCCCGCGCCGGACGGCACGCGGAGGATGCGGCGGCAGTCCTGCAGGTTCATGGTTTGCCGCGGTCCTTGAGGGTCGGGTCGAGCACAAGGGCGCTGGGCGTCTCCGGGCCGGGATCGTGGGCCAGGCCGTGCTCCCGGATGTAGGCCAGGCCCTGGTTCACGAAGGCCTCGTGGCCGGCCTCCGCCGCGACGCCGGGGCAGTCGCTCTGGATCATCTGCCAGCTGGCCTTGTCCACGAGGTTGCCGCGGAAATAGGGCCAGGCCCGGCAGATGTCCGGCCGGCCGGGATGCACGCCGCAGCCCAGTCCGGCCTTGTAAAAGACGCAGTAGCCGTCCGCGCCCGCGCGCAGGCGGTACTTGCCGTTCACGCGTTCGGCGTAGCGCTCCAGCATCTCGGCCACGCCGAGGCCCAGGTGTGCGGCCAGGCGTTCGCGGTCCTTGGCCGTGAGCACGATGCCGCCGACGCCCTCGCAGCACTGGCCGCAGCGTTTGCAGGCGAAGGCCTCAGACATCGACGGCTCCCAGCAGGCGCTGGTGCTCCACCTTGAGGCAGCGGTCCTCGACCACGCGCACGCCGCTGTCTCTGAGGATTTCCGTCGCCTCGGCGCTGACGATGCCCGACTGCATCCAGAAGCAGCGCGGCCGGACGGCCAAGCGCAGGGTCTCGCGGGCGTGCTCGGGGCAGGCCTCGGCCGCGCGGAACAGGTCCACCACGTCCACGGGCTCGGGGATGTCCTCCAGGCGCTGGTAGGCCTTGAGCCCCCAGACCGTTTCGCGCTTGGGATGCACGGGAATCACGCGGAAGCCCGCGGCCAGGAGGTAGCGGCCCACCGTGTCCACGGGCCGTCCGGGTTTGTCGTTGGCACCGACCACGGCGATGGTCTTGACCTGCCGGAGCAGGGCGGCTAGCTCTGAGTCGCTGAATGGCATGAAGGTCCTCCGGCCGCCGTAACCGGATCGCGTCCGGGGCGGCTTACAGGCCTGTAGCGCAAAGCCGAGCCATTGCAAAGACCCGAACCATCCGCCTTCCAAGGAGCCGCCCATGTTCCACGCCCTGGCCACCATTCCCGCCGAGGAGCTGGCCCTGCGCCACGAGCGCTGCCGCAGCCTGCTTCGGGAACTCGTTCCGCAGGCCGGCGGCCTGCTCGTGTTCAGCAAGCCGCAGATCTACTACCTTACCGGCACCATGGGCGCAGGCTGCTGCTGGCTGCCGCTCGACGGCGCGCCGCTGCTGCTCCTGCGCAAGGGACGGGAGCGCGCGGACCTCGAATCCCCGACCATCCGCAACGTGGCCTACCGTTCCTACAAGGACCTCGCCGGACTGGTCGCCGAGGCTGGCGCGCCCTTCAGCGACGTGGTGGCCGTGGACATGGCCGGCCTGACCTGGCAGCTGGGCCAGATGCTCGCCGCGCGCCTGCCCGGGGTGCGCTTCGTCTCCGGCGACAACGTGCTGGCCATCGCCCAGGCCCGCAAGAGCGAGTGGGAGCTCGGCATTCTGCGCCTCTGCGGCGAACGCCACCACATCGCCCTGCACGACGTCCTGCCCAAGCTCATCAAGCCGGGCATGAGCGAGCGCGAGATCTCGCACCTGTCCTGGAGCGTCTTTTACGAATTGGGTCACCAGGGCGTCCTGCGCATGAGCGCCTACGGCGAGGAGTGCTTCCTGGGCCACGTCTCGGCCGGGGACTCGGGCAACTATCCGAGCAGCTTCAACGGCCCGCTGGGCGTGCGCGGCGAGCATCCGGCCGTGCCGCTCATGGGCTACGCCGGGCAGGTCTGGAATTATGGCGAGCCGCTGGCCCTGGACGTAGGCTTCCAGATGGAGGGCTACCACACCGACAAGACCCAGCTCTGCTGGGCTGGGCCGGAGTCGGGCATTCCGGACGCGGCCCGGTCCGCGCACAGCTTCTGCATGGACGTGCAGGCCTGGGCGGCGGAGGCCCTCAAGCCCGGCGCGCTGGTCAGCGAGATCTGGGCCCACTGCGCCGACTGGGCCGTCAAGGCCGGCTTCGGCGAGGGCTTCATGGGGCTGGGCGCGAACAAGGTGCCCTTCCTGGGCCACGGCATCGGCCTGGCCATCGACGGCTGGCCGGCCATCGCCAAGGGCTTCGACCGTCCGGTGGAGCAGGGGCAGGTCTTCGCCCTGGAGCCCAAGCACGGCATTCCCGGACTGGGCATGGTGGGCGTGGAGAACACCTTCGAGGTGCGCGAGGGCGGCGCGGTGTGCATCACCGGCGACGACTACGCCATGCTCTGCATCGAGTAGCCTAGGACGCGGCGATCATCTGGAGCTGCGGCCCCTGCAGAAGCCAGCGCAGGACGCCGCCGCGCGTGCTCAGGTTCGCCGCGCTGATGGCGATGAGGGCCGCGCCCTCCATGGCCATGGCCAGCCGGGGGCCGGTGGAGAGCAGGTGCGAGGCGACGTCGCCCAGGAGCGGCAGCTCGCCCACCAGGAGCACGGACTGGAAGCGTTCGCACTCGCGCAGGGCCTCCAGGCAGGCCTTGAGGCTGGTGGAGCCCTTGAGGGCCGGGAAGGTGGTCACGCTGGAGGCGGCGTAGCCCAGGCCCGCGGCGAGGATGTGCGCGGTCTGCACGGCCGGGTGCGCCGGGCTGGCCAGGAGCGCGTCGAACCACAGCCCCATGATGCGCATGGCCCGGGCCGTGGCGGCCATCTGGTCGCAGCCCACGGGGCTCAGCGGCTGGTTGGCCTTGGCCGCCTGGGGCAGGGTGGCGCCGTGCTGCATGAGGTACAGGTTCATCGCCGCCTCCTGGGTTCGGTTGCGCGGACCCTATCCCATCAGTGCACGGCCCGCAAGGCCCGGCGGACGGGCACTTGCCAGACGTCCGCCGGGACGCTACTCAATAAGGGCACAATCCAACGCCCAGGAGGTGGCATGCGCGCATTCCGCACCCCGTCGCTTCATCTTTCCGCGCTGATCCTCGCCGTCGCCCTTCTGTTCGTCTGCGCCGCAGCGGCCCTGGCGGCCGAGGTCTCCGCTCCCGAACCCGGCCGCATCGACTGGGCCGGACTCGCCGCGATAGGGGAGGCCGCGCCGGACGCCGGCCCGCGCCGGGCGGCGCTGGCCGCGCGCAAGCATCTGCTGGCCGCGCTGACGCATGTGCAGATTCGCGCCGACTTGAACGCCGTTCAACACCTGATCCGCGACCACCGCGCCGCGGACCGCCTGCGTGTGCTGGCCCTGTCCTCGCCGGCGCGGAGCGTCCAGTCGCAAACGGACGGCGTCGTGGTCCTGCGGGCCGTGCTGCCCATGCGCGGGGAGGTCCTGGAGCTGCTTTTGCCCCGCGCCTCGCAGTTCAACACCGGCCTGGCCCCGCGCATCGCGTCGCCGGCCGATCTCGCGGAGAAGTCGGCCGAGCGGCTGGAGCGCACGGAACAGGAGCTCGTGGCGTTGAAGTCGCGACCGTCCATGGGGGACCGGCCGCTGGAGTCATTCGCCCCGCAGCAGGGCGCGCCGGCGGCGGAGGTCGTCCCGCCGGTCCCGGTCCTGCCCGAGGAGGACGCCGAGCACAGCGGCCTGGTGGTGGACGCGCGCGGAACCGGCGCCACGCGGGCGCTGCTGCCCGTGCTCTACGACGAGGCCGGCGTCGGGCTTTACGGCGCGTTCGCCGTTTCGCGCAACGGCGTTGTGCGGCAGGGACTTGTGGTGTATGCTCGGGACGTTGACGACGCGGCCCTGCGGGTGCGGGTGGGCGAAAAACCCCTCGTGGTCAAGGCGGCCGGTCCGGTCGGCGAGTCCGGACCGGATCTGCGGCTGGCCGCGCCGGAGGCCCGGGCCGTGCGCGCGCTTCTGCGCGCCAAGTCCGTGCCCGCTCGTTGCGCCGTGGCCATTTTGACGGACTGATGGGAGGTTCCGTGACGTCACGCTCATCTTGTCTGCGCATTGCCGGCCTTGCCGCGCTTAGCTGCGCGCTGCTCTGCGCGCTGACGGCGCCGGCCGCCCTGGCCGATACGCAGCGCGTCAGCGGCCGGTCCGATTCGGAAGCCCACGGAGTCCAGGCGCGGCGTCAGGCCCTGGAGAGCGCCTTCGTCGACGCCGTGATGCAGGAGTGCCGGCGGCTGCTGCCCGCGCCGTTGCCCGAGGCGCGGCAGAACGCCCTGCGCCGGCATCTGGCCCCGCTCGCCGTGGGCTATGTCGTGAGCTATCAGGAAGTCGCGCGGCCGCAGGAGCCGGGCGAGGAGCCGGCCGCCCAGGCGCAGCCGGCCGGGCATCCCGCCGCCGCCGGCGAGCTGACGCTGGACGTCGACGTCAACGGCAAGGCCCTGCGCGCGGATCTGGTGCGGCTGGGGCTTTTCGCCGGCGGCGGCCGGACGCGGGCCTACAAGGTCAGCTTCGGGCAGGGCGTGACCGAGCGCGACTTCCGCGCCCTGGACGGGCTTTCGGTCCTGCTGGGCCTGAACCGCGCCAGCGCCGGCCAAGCCCCGCTGGAAGTGAACCTGGAGCGCCTGCCGCAGGGCTATTACAAGGCCGTGCTGCGCGGCGAGGGCCAGTCCCTGGCGGCCGATGCGAGCAGCCTGTCCGATCTCTGGCTGGCGGTCTGGGGGCGCTTCTACGGCGGTCTGGAAAGCCAGTCGGCCGTGCAGTCGGCCGCCGGGCCGGGGGTCGTGGCGCGCGGCTTCGCCAGCGTGGACGGGGTGCATGAGTTTTCGCGCGTGCTGGCCGGCTGGGACGACGCCGTGCAGGGCGCGGTGCTTCAGACCGTGGAGCTGGGCAATGGCGAAATCGTGGCCCGCTGGACCCTGCGCGTGGTGAATCAGGCGCGGCTGGACGCGCACCTGCGCGAGTATCTGCCCGGACGCGGCTTCACCGTGTCGCAGGGCGGCCTGGCGCAGCAGGCCGAAACCTCAGCGGGGCGGCAGACGAAATGACCCCGCCGCTTCGCGAAAACAACTGGACCATCCCGAACCTGTTCACGGTGATGCGGATTCTGCTCACGCCGGGCTTCGTCATCGCCTTCGTGGACCGGCGCTTTGATTTGGCCTGGCTGCTCTTCGCCGTGGCCGGGCTGACCGACGCCCTGGACGGCCTGCTGGCGCGCATCCTCAAGCAGCGCTCCATGTTCGGGGCCATGCTCGACCCCCTGGCGGACAAGATCCTGCTCGTCACGTCCTACATCTGCTTGGCGCTGCAAACCTGGATCCCGGGCTGGCTGACGGTGCTGGTGGTCAGCCGCGACGTGTTCATCGTGGGCGGGCTGGCGCTGTTGCAGTATTCCGGCGTGGACGTGAAGCGCGGCATCCATCCCGTCTGGGTCAGCAAGTGCGCCACTCTGGCGCAGATTTCCCTGGTGCTGCTGATCATGGTCGAACACAGCACGCCGGAGGCTTGGCCCACGACGCGCATGGGGCTCATCGCCGCGGTGGCGTTGCTCACGGCCGTTTCCGGCCTCTACTATCTGGTGATTGGCGTGCGCATGATCCCGCAGTTCGAAAACGGCTCGTCCCGGCGTTAGCCCTTCCGGTCCTTGTCCCGCTTGCGACGCTCGGCCTCGGGGGTGACGTCGATTTCGTCGGGTTCGTTCAGGCTGCGCTTGAAGTTTTTGATGCTGCGCCCCAGGCCGGAGCCGAGCTCGGGCAGCTTGTTGAAGCCGGTGATGATCAGCACCACGATGACGATCAGCAGAATTCCCGTCAGTCCGCCCATAGTCCGAATCTCCTGTCCTGCACGCTCGCCCGGATGTACGCCCGCGGCCACGGGCGGTCAATGCCCCGCCGCGAGACGGGGCGGGAGGCGTCATTTCCTGCGGGCGGCTTTACAACGCGCAGGCCGCAGCTTACAGACGAGCCGCGGAGGCGTGATGCTGGCGAGTTATCCGGCGGCGGGGGCCGCATGAGCCCGGACAGGAAGGCGAAGATCGTCCGCCTGCCGGGCACGGGTTGCCGTTCCCTGTATCAGGGGCGCTGCCTCTACGAGGAACAGCTCAATCCCGGCTTGGCGACGAATACGCGCTGCGGCGTGCTGCGCCGCTGGGAGGCCGCCTACGAGGAGTTCCTCGACCGGGCCGAGAGCTTTGGCCTGACCGAGTCCAGCGTGCCGGACCTCTGGCGCAGGCGCTTCGAGCGGCTGGCCGGGATCGAGGTGGACTGCCCGGACTATGTCCCGGCCCCGGGCGGCGACATGCCCGAGTGCCGCCATCTGTTCGCCGACCTCTGCCTGCTGCGCCTCCCCGAATGCCCGGGGACGTGCCGCAATTTCCGCCCGCAGGGCAAAGACTGAACCTGGAGCCGACCATGCACCTGTGCTTCCCCTATCTGCACCCCGAACTCGTGGCCGAGTCCGCGCGCCGGGCCATGCCGGAATCCCTGCGTTTCCTCGACCCCGGCGTGGGCGACCCGCGCAGCCGGGTCCACCTGCCGCCCGAGGCCGCGCCGTTCGACCGCCGCACGGCCCGCGCGCTTCTGACGGACACCCTGCGCTACGGCGAGACCGTGGGTGATTCGCGCGACCTCGTGGCCCAGACCCTGGCCCGGCAGGCCGGCGCGCTGTCCGACGAGGGCAGCGGCAAGGTCCTGGGCGAGGTCGAATCCGCCGTGCTGGCCGGCGTCCGCGCCGCCGCCGGCGGGGACGACCCGCTGCTTGCGGCCCGCCGTCAGGCGCAGATGCTGTTGCTGCTGGCCTGGAACCTGGAGGAGCGGCTCATCGAACTCCGGGGCATAGACGCCGGCCTGCGCGCGTCCTGGGAGCGCCTGGGCCGCAGCGTGGCCAGGGACGACGCCGAGGCGGACGACGAGTCCGACCAGGAGGCCCTGGCCCTGGGCCGCGAACTCTCCGGCATGAACCCGCCGGAGGGCTCGCCGCTGTCCGTGCCCTGGCGCGGCCTGATCGAATCCTTCGCGCTGCTCGAGCCCGGGGCGGTGCTCTGCGCGCCGCTTTCCGGCGTGGCCGAGGCGCTGGCCGACTCCGGCGCGGCCGCCGGTCCGGCGGACGCCGCGCCCGGCGCGGGACACGTGTTCCGCGACGCCGTCTGGAAGCTGGCCGGACTGGGCCGCTTGCCGGAGGCCCGGCCCTGGCTCGCCGCCGAACTCACCATCGCCGTCTACGCCCCGGAGGACGAGCCGTGCCCGTGCTGAGCGATTCCTACGACGCCGCGCTCCTGCGTCGGTGCCGGGGCTTCATCTTCGACTGCGACGGCGTGCTCATCGACTCCTTCGTGGCCAACACCGTGTACTACAACAAGTACCGCACGCACTTCGGCCTGCCGCCCATGAGCCCGGAGGACGAGCACTACACCCACATCCAGAACGTCTACGATTCGCTCCGGCGCATCCTGCCGCCGGAGCAATACGAGGCCGGGCTGGCCTTCCGCTCGCAGATCGACTACCGCGACATGCTGCCCTTTCTCACGCGGGAGCCGGGCATCCGCCGGCTGCTGTCCTGGCTCAAGACCGGGGGCTTTCTCCTCGGCGTGGACACCAACCGCATGGACACCGTGCACCTGGTGTTCAAGGCCGTGGATCTGGCGGGATATTTCGATCCGGTGATGACCGTGGCCAACACCCGCGCGCCCAAGCCCGACCCGGACGGCGTGGAGAAGATTCTTGCGGCCTGGGGCGTTGGGCGGGACGAGGTGGCCTTTCTCGGCGACTCCAGCGTGGACGGCGAGACCGCGCGCAACGCCGGCGTGCCTTTCTGGGCCTTCAAGGACATGGACCTGGAGGCCGATCTGAGCGTTCCGGACTTCCCGACGTTGGCTCGGGCACTTTCGCGGGCCTGGCCGGAGCTTCCGGCGGCTCCCTTTGGGGCTTGATTCTTGACTGCCGCTGTGCCAAAAGAACGGCAGACGCAGGGGTGCCCAGCTTTTCCGGTGACCGCGTCCGCGGAGGATTGATGTCTTATCTCATGATCATCGTCGTAAAGCTGCTGCACGTCATCTCCACCCTGCTCACCATCTACATGTGGGCCGTGATCATCAACGCGCTGCTTTCCTGGGTGAGCCCGGACCCGTACAATCCGCTCATCCGCATCCTGCGCAGCATTACCGATCCCGTATATTACCGCATCCGCCGCTGGATGCCCTTCGTGGTGCTCGGCGGCTTCGACCTCTCGCCCGTTGTCGTCATCGTGGCGGTGGAGATCGCCACGGCGCTCCTCGACAAGCTGGCGTTCGACCTCGGCATGGCCATGCGTGGCCTGGGCGCATGACAGGCGCCGTGACCGGACAATCCCAGGGGTGAGGCCGTGACCATTTCAAAGATCGATCTGCTGAACCGCAAGTTCTCCAAGCGCATGTGGGGCTATGCCCCGGATGAGGTCGACCAGCTCATGGCCGAGGTGGCCGAGATGCTGGGCGCCGTGGCCGAGGAGCGCAAGGCGCTGATCAAGAAGGTCAAGCGCATGGAGCAGAGCGTGGAGGAGTTCCGGCAGCGCGACGAAACCCTGCGCGACACGCTCATGAGCACCCAGAAAATGGTCGACGACATCAAGGGCGGCGCCCAGCGCGAGGCCCAGCTGATCATCGACGAGGCGCGCGCCAAGGCCGAGGGCATGGTCCAGCAGGGCCACAACCGGCTGGCGCAGCTTTATGAGGATATCGAGAATTTGAAGCGCCAGCGCAGCCAGTTCGAGATTCAGCTGCGCGGGCTTTTGGAGACGCATCTGCGCATCCTGGACGCCGAGGACCCGGCCGAGAACCGGCTGGAGAATCTCGAGTCCAAGTTGAAGTATTTGCGCAAGGCGGAGTGATATTTTGGCGGAAAGGGCGCTCCCGGCATATGTCCGCAAGGTGGGCGTCGGGGAATGGCGGCTGCGCGTGTGGGCGCAGCCGGGCGCCAAGCGCGACGAGCTGGCCGGGCTGCATCAGGAGCACCTCCGGATCCGTCTCGCCGCACCCGCCGTTGACAACAAGGCGAACCAGGCGCTTATTGCCTTCGTGGCCGGGCTCCTCGGCCTGAAGCGCAGCCAGGTTCGCCTGACGTCGGGACAAACGTCCCGGCAAAAGACGCTGTGCGTCACAGCTGAGGCGGAACCCGTCTGGCCCGATCCTTCGGAGCAGGCGGACAGGCAACCTCCAACAGAAGGAGTCGATAATGGAAGCTCTGGAACACGCGCTTATCGAAAAGTACGCAAGCCAGGACTCTGAACTGCGCGCTCTTTGGCTGCAGCACCAGGAGTTTGAAAAAATGATAATTAAGCTAGAAGGCAAGCCTTTCCTAAGCCCCGTCGTACAACAGGAGATCAAGGAGCTGAAGAAGAAGAAGCTTGCCGGAAAGACGAAACTGCAAGCCTTGCTGGATAAGTATCGTCAACAGGAGGCGTAGGACCATGGAGCTCAGTGGAGCTCAAATCCTGCTCGAATGTCTGAAACGCGAAGGAGTTGATGTCATTTTCGGCTTCCCCGGCGGGGCCGTCATCGATATCTACAACGAGCTGCCCAATTCGTCCCTCAAGCACGTGCTCGTCCGGCACGAGCAGGGCGCCATCCACGCCGCCGACGGGTACGCCCGCGCTTCGGGCAATGTCGGCGTGTGCCTCGTCACCAGCGGCCCCGGCGCGACCAACACCGTCACCGGCATCGCCACGGCGTACATGGACTCCATTCCGGTGGTCATCCTCACCGGTCAGGTGCCCACGCCGCTCATCGGCAACGACGCCTTCCAGGAAGTCGACATCGTCGGCATCACGCGGCCCTGCACCAAGCACAACTACCTGGTGAAGAACATCGACGATCTGGCGCACACCATCCGCCAGGCGTTCTACCTTGCGCGGTCCGGCCGGCCGGGCCCGGTGCTCGTGGACCTGCCCAAGGACGTCATGCAGGTCAAGACCAAGTTCGTCTGGCCCGAAGACGTGCGCATGCGCAGCTACAACCCCAACTACAAGCCGCACGCCGGCCAGATCCGCAAGGTCGCCCAGCTCATCCGCGAGTCCGAGCGGCCGCTGATCTACGCCGGCGGCGGCGTGATCACCAGCAAGGCCCACAAGGACCTGACCTGGCTGGCCAAGACCCTGCACATCCCGGTCACGTCCACGCTCATGGGCCTGGGCTGCTTCCCCGGCGACGACGAGCGGCTCTGGCTCGGCATGCTCGGCATGCACGGCACCTACGCCGCCAACATGGCCGTGAACCACGCCGACCTCGTGCTCGCGGTGGGCGCGCGCTTCGACGACCGCGTCACCGGCAAGGTGAGCACCTTCGCGCCCAACGCCGCCCTCGTGCACATCGACATCGATCCCACGAGCATCCAGAAAAACGTCAGCGTCCATGTGCCCATCGTGGCCGACTGCCGGCTTGCGCTGGAGGCCCTCAAGGAGGAGCTGGAGCAGAACCTGGACGAGTACGACTACGAGGGCGCGCACATGCCCTGGATCACCAAGGTGGGCATCTGGGGCAGGGAGCATCCGCTGACCTATCACCCGTGCAACGGCGCCATCAAGCCGCAGCACGTGGTGGAGAAGCTCTACGAGCTGACCGGCGGCGACGCCGTGATCTGCACCGAGGTGGGGCAGAACCAGATGTGGGCGGCCCAGTTCTACAAGTTCCGCGAACCCAACGCCTTCCTGTCCTCGGGCGGCCTGGGCACCATGGGCTACGGCTTCCCCGCGGCCATCGGCGCGCAGTTCGCCCGGCCGGACAAGATGGTCATCGACATCGCCGGCGACGGCTCCATCCAGATGAACATCCAGGAGCTGGCCACGGCGGTGAGCAACAAGCTGGGCGTCAAGATCATCATCCTGAACAACGCCTACCTGGGCATGGTCCGCCAGTGGCAGGAGCTGTTCTACAAGCGCAACTACAGCGAGACCTGCATGGAGGCCCAGCCGGACTTCGTGAAGCTTGCCGAGGCCTACGGGGCGGCCGGCTTCCGCGTCAGCGATCCTGGCGAGCTGGACTCCGTGCTGAAGAAGGCCCTGGACACCCCGGGCACGGTCATCGTGGACGTGCAGGTGGAGCGCGAGGAGAACGTGTACCCGATGGTGCCGGCCGGCGCGTCCCTCACCGACATGCTGCTGGTCTAGGAGGCGCGAGAGATGCGACACACCCTGTCCGTCACCGTGGAGAACGAGCCCGGAGTGCTCTCGCGGGTGGCCGGCCTGTTCAGCGGCCGCGGTTTCAACATCGAATCGCTCAACGTCGGCCCGACGCTTGACCCCGGCATGTCGGTCATGACCATCACCACCGAGGGCGACGAGCAGATCATCGAGCAGATCGTCAAGCAGCTGCGCAAGCTCATCACCGTCATCAAGGTCGTGGACCTGACCGAGATGAAGAGCGTGCTGCGCGAGCTGGTCTTCCTGAAGGTGAACGCCACCGATGCCCACCGTGCAGAGATCCTGCGCACCGTGGACATTTTCCGTTGCAAGGTCGTGGACGTGAGCGTGGACGAGATCACCATCGAGGCCACGGGCACCCACGAGAAGATCGACGCCATCGTGAGCCTGCTCACCCGTTTCGGCATCAAGGAGATCGCCCGAACCGGCATGGTCGCCATGAAGCGCTCCATGCAGGGCTGAACCCCGTCAACCCACGCGGGGCCAAGCCCTGCCAAAGAATAAGGAGAGGTCATGAAAGTCTACTATGAGAGTGATGCGGATTTGAGCGTGCTGAAAAACAAGACCGTGGCCGTGATCGGCTACGGCAGCCAGGGCCATGCCCATGCCCAGAACCTGCGCGACTCCGGCGTGCACGTCATCGTCGGCCAGCGTCCCGCCGGTCCCAACTGGCAGCTGGCCAAGGAGCACGGCTTCGAGCCCATGAGCGCCCGCGAGGCCGCCGAGCGCGCCGACGTGATCATGATCCTGGCCCAGGATCAGTACCAGAAGACCATCTACGAGGAAGAGGTCAAGGGCGGCCTGACCTCCGGCAAGGCTCTGGCCTTCGGCCACGGCTTCAACATCCATTTCGGCCAGATCAAGCCGCCCGCCGACGTGGACGTGATCATGATCGCGCCCAAGGGCCCGGGCCACATGGTTCGCCGCGTCTTCACCGAAGGCGGCGGCGTGCCCTCCTTGGTGGCCGTGGAGCAGGACGCCACTGGTGAAGCCCACAAGCTCGCCCTGGCGTACGCCAAGGGCATCGGCGCCACGCGCTGCGGCGTCATCGAGACCACCTTCCGCGAGGAGACCGAGACCGACCTCTTCGGCGAGCAGGCCGTGCTCTGCGGCGGCGTCACCTCCCTGATCAAGGCGGGCTTCGAGACCCTGGTCGAGGCCGGCTACCAGCCGGAGATGGCCTACTTCGAGTGCATGCATGAGATGAAGCTCATCGTCGACCTCATGTACGAGGGCGGCATGTCCAAGATGCGCTACTCCATCAGCGACACGGCCGAGTACGGCGACTTCACCCGCGGTCCCCGCGTCGTCACCGAGGACTCCAAGAAGGCCATGAAGAAGATCCTGGACGAGATCCAGACCGGCGAGTTCGCCCGCGAGTTCATCCTGGAGAACCAGGCCGGCCAGCCGGTGCTTCAGGCCCAGCGCCGCATCGCCGCCGGCCACCTCATTGAGCAGGTCGGCTCCAAGCTGCGCGGCATGATGAGCTGGCTGAAAAAATAACGCCAATCGCTTTCGTCGTGCATGCAGGGCCGCCTGTTCAGGGCGGCCCTTTTTTTTCAATGACGACAGCAGGACTGCGATTATCAGGACCGGCGACGCGAGCAATAACAAAACAACGGCACAATTCGCTGCCAATGTTGACGCAAGTTGCAGAGACTGATAGTGGCACCATGAGTGATTGGTCGTGTTTTTTGCATCCACCATGTGTAGTGCACTAGAGGACACCAAAAGGAGTGTTCAATGGACGACTTTCTGAAAGAGGCCCTGGAGATCGTCAAGGCGCAGGCCAGCGTCCGGACCATGACCGAAGAGGAGATCACCTCCATGGTCAAAAAGCTGGTGCGCGGCATTCAGGCAATCGCCGGAGAGGCCCCGGTGCAGACAGCCGAAGAGGATGTATCCTGCGATCCGGCCAAGTGCGTTCGCGAGAAGACCATCTCCTGCTGTGTCTGCGGCAAGTCTTTCAAGATCATCACCAAGAAGCATCTCGCTTCGCATGGCTTAACGGCGGCGGAATATCGCGAAAAGTTCGGGTACAAGAAGGGCATGCCCCTGGTGTGCAAGTCCCTGCAGCGCGATCGCCGCAAGAAGATGAAGGAAATGGAGCTCTGGAAGAAGCGCGGCAAGAAGAAGTAGTTCGCGTGTGCGACGATGCGGGGCCGCGGTCCGTCCGGCCCCGCTTTTCTTTTCCCGGAGCAGGGCGTATCCGGGGGCGAAGGAGGCCGCCATGCGAAAACTCTCCATCGCCGTCCCGCTGCTTCTTCTGCTGCTGTGCGCCCAGGCCCAGGCCGCCGGAACGGAGGACGCCGCTCTGCGCGAAGCCGGGCTGGTCGAGCCCACGAGCCTGGACCGGACCCTGGTGCTCGACATCCGCTACGCCACCCCCAACAACTTCACCGGCAGGACGGTGTACCCCGCGGCGCGCTGCTACCTGCGCCGGGACATCGCCGAGCGGCTGGTCAAGGTTCAGGCCGCCCTGCGCGCCCAGGGGCTCGGCCTCAAAATCTTCGACTGCTACCGGCCGTTCAGCGTGCAGGAGGCGTTCTGGCGGATCATGCCGGACAGGCGCTACGTGCTGGAGCCCGGCCGCGAAAACGGCCGCATCGTGAAGAGCTCCCGCCACAATGTCGGCGCAGCCGTGGACCTGACGTTGGTGGACGCGCAGGGGCGGGAGCTGCCCCTGCCCTCGGGCTACGACGACTTCAGCGTGAAGGCGCACCGGGACTACGCCGGGGCCTCGGCCGAGGCCAAGGCCAACAGCCTGATCCTGGAGCGCGCCATGACGGCCCAGGGTTTCGAGCCGCTGGAGACGGAGTGGTGGCACTTCGACGGTCCGGGCTGGCGGAACTATGAGCCGCTGGACATCCCCTTCCCGCAGAACGCGCAGTAAGTTTGAATTCCGGCAGAAAACGAAAAGGGCCGCCCCTCGGGGCGGCCCTTGTTGTCGCGTGCGCCGTCGTCCTTAGCGGATGAACAGCATCTCCTGGTAGCTGGGCAGGGACCAGAGGTCGTCGGCCACCACGGTCTCCAGCGCGTCGGCGTAGCCGCGGATTTCGAGCATGGCGGGCAGGACCTTTTCGCAGAGGACCTTGGCCTCGGCGTGGATGCCGCCGTCAGACTCGTGCTCAAGCAGCTTCTCCAGCTTGCTCACGGCGGCCTGCATGTTGCGGAGCTTGTCGGTGACGCACTCCAGGGCGGCCATCTTGTAGTCGTGGCCGATGGCCTTGAGGTTGGTGCAGCAGGAGGCCAGCTCGCTCTGGTAGCGCATGGCGGCGGGGAAGATGATCGTGGTGGCCATGCGGGCGACCAGGGCGGCCTCGGTCTTGATGGTCTTGCAGTACTGCTCGAGGTAGATCTCCTCGCGGCTCTTCAGTTCGGCCTCGGTGAGGACGCCGTACTTGGTGAACAGCTCGATGCACTCCTTGCTGGAGAGCACGGGCATGGCCTCGGGGGTGGTCTTCAGGTCGGGCAGGCCGCGCTTGACGGCTTCCTTGTGCCAGGCCTCGGAGTAGCCGTCGCCGTTGAACACGATGGCGTCGTGCTCCTTCATGAGCTTCTGGAGCAGGGACTGCACGGCGGCGTTGAGCTTCTTGGGATCGCCCTTGGTGGCTTTCTCCAGCTCGGTGGCGATGTAGTCCAGGGACTCGCTCATGATGGTGTTGATGGCCACCAGCGAGCCGGCGATGGACTGCGAGGAGCCCACGGCGCGGAACTCGAAGCGGTTGCCGGTGAAGGCGAAGGGGCTGGTGCGGTTGCGGTCGCCCGGGTCCATGGGCAGCGGGGGCAGGGTGTCCACGCCGATGCTCATGACGCCCTTGGTCTTGGAGCCCTTGAGCTTGCCCTTCTTGATCTGATCGAACACGTCGGCCAGCTGCTCGCCGAGGTACATGGACATGATGGCCGGGGGAGCCTCGTTGGCGCCCAGGCGGTGATCGTTGGAGGCGGTGGCGACGGTGGCGCGGAGCACGGCGCCGTACTTGTGCAGGCCGCGGATGGCGGCGGCGCAGAACACCAGGAACATGGCGTTCTCGTGCGGGGTGTCGCCCGGGTCGAAGAGGCTGCCGAGCTCGGCGTTGCCCACGGAGTAGTTGAGGTGCTTGCCCGAGCCGTTGATGCCGGCGAAGGGCTTCTCGTGGAGCAGGCAGATCATGCCGTAGCGTTTGGCCACGCTGCGCATGGTGGTCATGACCATCTGGTTGTGGTCGGTGGCCAGGTTGCCCTGCTCATAAATGGGCGCGATTTCGAACTGGCTGGGGGCCACTTCGTTGTGGCGGGTCTTGACGGGCACGCCGAGCTTGAACAGCTCGCGCTCGACCTCCATCATGAAGGAGAGCACGCGGCGGGGCACCACGCCGAAGTACTGGTCCTCGAACTCCTGGCCCTTGGCCGACTTGGCACCGAAAAGGGTGCGGCCGGCGATGAGCAGGTCCGGACGGGAGAACACGAAGTTGCGGTCGATGAGGAAGTATTCCTGCTCCGGACCGGCGAAGGAGGTGATGGGCAGTTTGGTCTCCACGCCGAAGAGCTTGAGGATGCGTTTGGCCTGGACGTTCAGGGCCTGATGCGAGCGCAGCAGCGGGGTCTTCTTGTCCAGGGCCTCGCCGGTCCAGGAGACGAACGCGGTGGGGATGCACAGGAAGGTGCCGTTGGGGTTCTCCAGGATGTAGGCCGGGCTGGTCACGTCCCAGGCGGTGTAGCCGCGGGCTTCGAAGGTGGAGCGCAGGCCGCCGGAGGGGAAGCTGGAGGCGTCGGGTTCGCCCTGGATGAGCAGCTTGCCGCTGAACTCGGCGAGGGCGCCGCCCTTGCCGTCGGGCACCAGGAAGGCGTCGTGCTTCTCGGCGGTCATGCCGGTGAGCGGGAAGAACACGTGGGTGAAGTGGGTGGCGCCCTTCTCGATGGCCCAGTCCTTCATGGTGTTGGCCACCACGTCGGCGATGGAGGGATCCAGTTTCTCGCCCAGCTCGATGGTCTTGCGCAGCGACTTGTAGACGGCCTTGGGCAGGCGGTCCTTCATGATTTTGTCGTTGAAGACGTTGGAGCCGAAAATTTCGGTGGGCTTGGTTTCGTGGAAGTTGAGAGGGGCGTGCGCCGGTTTGTAGTTGATGACTGCCGAGATGGCGTTGAGGCGAGCCTGGATTCCGCTCATGATGGCTGACTCCTTGAAGTATGGCGTTATAAGTCCATTTCGCAATTATGTGAGGTAAACGACCCTTTGCCTGTTTCGGCGGCGCATCGTGCGCGCACCCTAGACCATGTTTCCTGGCCAATCAAGAGGGTTGGCGCGGGCCAGCGCCCGCCGACACGCCTGACGCCCGGAATGAAGACGTCAGAGCAGTATCAAGAATCGGGCCAAATTATGATTATCTGTGATTTCAGTGGATTGATTGCTGATCGACCGGCTGGCCGAAGAAAAATGTAGCAAAAATGTAAAATTACAAAATGGCAGGTACGAAGGGTGTGACAAAATTGTTTGCGACGTGTCGGCGCGGCTACGCGGACGCGATCAGCGGAGTCCGAGGCGCTGGAGATAGGTGCCCAGCTTGCGGTCCTCGGTCAGGATGTGGGTCATAACCCAATCCTTGATGAAGATGCCGGCTTCCTTTTTGGAGGTGGAACGGCGGATGGAGAAGCCGGCCGCGAAGTCGCGCAGGGTTTTGCGGATGAGTTCGTGGTGGCGCTTGTGCGCTTCCAGCGCCGGATAGCCGCGGGCCGCCATGAGCGTCTCCTCGCTGGCGAAGTGGCGCTCCACGCAGTCCACGAGCTGCCGGAACAGTTCGGCCGGATCGGCTCCGGCGTTCTTGTCGAAGAGCGCGTGGTACAACGCCCCGGCCTGCCGGAAGATTTCGCGGTGCTCGCGGTCGATCTGCGCCACGCCGGAGCCATATTCCTCGTGCCAGGCGAAGTGGCCCCGGGCGGGGTCCGTGGCCACGGACCGCTCCAGGCGCGACTCGTAGACCTCCAGCAGCTTCCAGCGGATGATCGGGATGTCCGCCAGGACCTCCGCGGGGATGTTGAACAGCTGCGCGTCCTTGCTGATGGTGGCCCGGAACAGGCAGGGGATGTCGAAGAGCACCGTGCTTTCGCAGTAGAAGCCGCCGGGCTGCACGCGGTCGATGAGGCGTTCGCCGATGCGCAGCTCGATGCCGCCGCTTTTGAGCACCGAGAGCTGCGGACGCTCCGGACGCTCCAGAACGGTTCCGGCGGGATGGTTCTGCACGCGCACCGCCGCAGCGATCTGGTTCTGGCGGCTGCAGGACATGGCGTCGCCGAAGAGCCGGTTGCCGTAGAGGAAGCTGCGGATCTCCAGCAGGCGGGTCATTTCGTCGAACAGACCGTTCCGGCGCACGAAAAGGGCGTAGAGATCCAGCGGGATGCGCAGGGCCTGGACGAAGTTGGCCGCGCGGTAGGTCTCGGCCGAGGGCCGGTCCGTCAGGGCGGTGAGTTCGCCGATGAGCCCGCCGGTGGACAGGGTGCCCGTGACGCCGCGCTTGGCGCTGAGCATGTCCACCTGGCCCGTGAGGATGAGGTGGACGCAGTCGGCCTTGCGCCCGGAGCGCAGGATGATCGACTCCGGATTGTATTTCGCGATGGGGTTGTTCAGGAGCACGCGCAGCCGGCTCGGCGCGACCTTCGGGAAATAGCTGGCCAGGAAGTGGAAGGCGTAGGAGCGCTCGTAGTCCTGATGCGAGGGGATGAGCACGTCCACGGTGCCGAAGGGCGCGCCCGAGCCGATCTCCTTCTGGCGTGGGGTCAGCGGCAGGGCCGTGTGGGCCAGGACGAGCTTGCGCGAGGCGTCGCCGGCGAAGTCTTCGGCGTCGCCGTGGATCATCCCGCCGCCGATGTCGAGCTTCTTCAGGTCCACGGGCGTGAGATAGCTGGCGGACACGCTGTCGTAGAGCGCCTGCGAGATGCCGGGCGCCTCCGCGTCGGCCGTGATCATGCCGCGCAGGAGCTTGAGGCTGGCGATGTCCGCGAAGTGCGCATAGGTGCGGTAGCCGGTGCGGTCCAGGGTGCGGAAGAACATCACCGTGGTCTCCACCGGGTGCGGCGAGAACACGGGCATGACCTCCAGTGTGTCGATGTCGTTCCACTGGCCCTGGAGCAGGTCGCGGCAGTCGAAATAGTGGCGGAACTCCTCCTCGCCGGACATGGACAGGGCCGCCAGCTTCTTCATCACCGAGGCGCGCACCAGGGGCGTGGCGTAGTAGGGCATGCGGTGGTCGGCGCGCATGAGCGAGGGCAGGCCGCAAAAATGGTCGTCGTGGGCGTGGGTGTGGAAAATGCCCGCGATCTCGTTGACGCTGATGCTCAAGGCGTTGAGGGTGTGCAGAATGTTCGGCCCGGCGTCGATGAGGTAGATTTTGCCCTGAAAGAACAGGATGCTGGCCATGGCCGGGCGGTTGGGGTCCCAGCCGTCGCCCTCGCCGGAGTGGACCACGGCGAAATAGTCGCGTTTGATGTGATGGTAGCCCAGGGTGTAGGAGGCCTGATCCTGTGCGGCGGGCGGGCAGGAAAGGTCCACGCGCACGGAGTTCTTGCCATGGGAGATCTCGAAGACGTTGGGCCGGATGCGCTGCACGAAGACCTTGTTGCGGATCTCCTGGCGGTCGTTTTCCACCACGACCAGGTCGAGATACTCCTCCATGCCGCGAATCCGGCCGAAGGCGAACTTCAGCTTGAGGCGCATCATCTCCCGCGCCGTGGCGGCGTCCACGCCGGCGGCCATGATCTCGGCTTCGGAGACGAGGCCGTAGTTGCCGCGGCGGATGTACTCCATCTGGGCCTCGACCTGCCGCCGCGAGCCGATGAGCGCCGGCTTGACGCCGGTGTTGTTCGGATGGCCGGGGATGATCCGGCCCTGGCGGTAGAAGATCTGCAGAAAGGGGAATTCCGAGAGGTTGGTGAAGCGGCCGTTCTGGATGTGCACGTCGGAGAGCAGGATGGCGTTGGGGCCGGACTCGAAGGACGCGCCGTCTTTTTCCATGGGCTGGATGAGCCCGCGGCGCATGAGGTGCTTGACGCTGTCGGCCGGACATCCGCAGAGGATGAACACGTCCGCCTCGGGCACGGTGACGTAGAAGATGCCCTCGGCGACCTGGATCTTGGAAATCGCTGCCATGCTCTCCCCGGATGTCCGCCGCTACGGACGAGCATCCCTGGCGGCGGTGTCCCGCCTGGCCGCGGGTCGGCTTTTGCCGGCGCTTTCCGGCTGTGGAATATGTATGCGACTCATCTACAATGCCGATAACGTATTTGTCCAGGAGATTTCCCTGGCTGATGTCGGAATTAACCGGTAGGGTCTTGATTCCTGACGCAAAATTTGTTTTGTTGAAGCAATTGGCGTGCAGTATGGGAGGGAACTCCCGCAACAGCAGCGAGAAGCGACATGGGCGCAGAGCAAAAGAAGAGCCGGGTGCTCATCGTTGACGACGAGTTGATCAACCGCAAGGTGCTCGAAGGCCTGCTCAAGGCCCAGGGACTGGACTGCGTGTCCGCCGACTCCGGCCCTGCGGCGCTCAAGCTGCTTGAGCCCGGCATCGATCTGGTGCTGCTGGACATCATGATGCCCGGCATGGACGGCTTCACCGTGGCCAAGGCCATCCGCGCGATGCCGCTGTACGCCGATCTGCCCATCATCATGGTCACGGCCCTTTCGGCCAAGGAAGACCGCCTGCGCGCCGTGGAGTCCGGGGCCAACGACTTCGTGGCCAAGCCCATCGACGCCACCGAGCTTGGCGTGCGCATGGCCTCGCTGCTGCGCATGAAGCACTATCACGACGAGGTGAAGGACTATCAGCAGCACCTGGAGCAGATGGTCGCGCAGAAGACCGGCGCCCTGCGCGCCGCCCTTGCGGATCTGGAGCACGCCCGCAAGGCCACGGTCCAGGCGCACATGGAGACCATTCACAAGCTTTCGGCCGCGGCGGAATACAAGGATGAGGACACGGCCAGCCACATCATGCGCATGAGCCGCTACTGCGCGGTCATCGCCCACCGCGCCGGACTGCCGCCCGTCGATGTCGACATGATTCTCAGCAGCAGCCCCATGCACGACATCGGCAAGATGGGCGTGCCCGACGCCATCCTGCTCAAACCCGGTCGGCTCACCGAGGAGGAGTGGATGATCATGCGCCGCCACACGGTCATCGGCGCGAACATCCTGCGCGGCGGCTCGTCGAAATATCTGGAGTGCGGCGCGGAGATCGCGCTCACGCACCACGAGAAGTGGGACGGCAGCGGCTATCCGCGCCAGCTCGCCGGCGAGGATATCCCGCTCTTCGGCCGCATCTGCGCCCTGGCCGACGTGTTCGACGCGCTCACCACCAAGCGGCCGTACAAGGACGCCTTCAGCAACGAGCGGGCCCTGGCGATCATGGCCGAGGGCCGCGCCAGCCATTTCGATCCGCGCCTGTACGACGTGTTCCTCGGCTGTTTCGAGGAGATCCTCGGCATCCAGCGCGAGTACCTGGACGAAAGTCATCAGGATTGAACGACGCCGGGCCCGCCCGCAAGGTTTCAAAAAACTCTAGACAACGCTCCGCAGTTGCAGTAGCGCTTGTGCAAAGCTGTACTGTGAGCCTTGTGGATTGCGGCGAAACGCCGCGCCCGCAGGCTTTGCGGAGGGCGCATGGGCAAAGCCGACTGGTCCCTGGACCAACTGGAGCGCGACCTTGCGAACGGTTTCGCGTTCCTGGGCGTTGCCGAGCGTTCGGGCGAGCTTGCCGCTGGGGAGTCCGCCGCCCTGGCCGATGGCGTGTTGCGCTGCATGAACGGGGCCCTGCAAAAGGTCTCGGAGAGCCTGGAGATCCAGGCCGGCCTGCAACGTGAGCTGGCCGCCCTGCGCGGGGAATTGCGCCAGGCCCGGCAGGAGCGCGACACGCGGCTGCGCGAGCTTGAGGCCGAGGTGGCGGTGTTGCGCAGCGAACGCGAGGGGCTGCGGAAAACCCTTGCGGACCTCGCCGCCGTGGACGACAGCCGGCCGCCGGAGCGTTTGCTGGCCCAGCCGTTGGTCCTGCGTTCGCCGCAGGGCGAATTTCTCGGCATCACCGACAGGAACGGCCAGCCCATGAGTCTGGCGGACTTTCTGCTTCTCGTGGAGCGCGGCGGTCCGGCGGGCCGCGTGGTGGGATCGCTTTGGGAGCGCCGCGATGCGTCCTGGTGCCTGACGCTGAGCATCTCCGGTCCGGAAGGGGCCCGTTGCCTGACGCTGGACGCCGAGCCCCGACGCACGCCCAGCAACAACCACGTGACGCTTTTGTCCTCGCTGATTCTGGACGGCGCGCCCGCGCCGCAGGAATACATGCTGCGCATGTTCCGCCAATTGCGTGAGAGTTTGCAGGAATAATGGGGAGTTGCTCTAGATTTAATCTTGATTGACACGGTAGATATAGGGTAGGGGAGAGGCATCTCCCGAGAGGATTCCGGAGGATACGCCATGCCGCAAGTCGCCGCGAGGATCAGCACGGACCACGAAAAGTGGCTCAAGGACTTCTTCAAGACCAAGAGCGCCGGCGCGGAATTCATCCTCCCGTGGGCCGTGGACGTCTTCTTCAAAATGATTCGCGGCGTGTCCGTGGAGTTCACCACGGCCGAGCTCAAGACCATCCTTGAGGCCCACCGCGACGTGCGCCTCTTGCCCAACCAGTCCAAACAGGCCTACCTCATGCTCCGCGTGGAAAGCGCCTGCGACGAGCGCGAGGCCCACATCATGCACGGCGCAAGCCGCAGCAACCTTGAGATCAAGCTTCGCCGCCTCAGCGATCTGCAGGCCACCGCGCTGATGATCTGGGCCACGGCCTACTGGACCAGCAAGGCCTGGAGCGGCGTCTCCGTTGAAGACTACGTGAAGCTCACCTGCACCGGCGGCTAGCCGGGATCTTCGCCCGCGATGCCGATTCCCCGCGCTCCGCTTTCCGGGCCGCGCCGCGCCCCCCACCGCAAATACCCGGCCGTGCGCCGGGCATGAGGACCCATGCGTCATGCTTGAGAATCCCACCGTCCTGACCATCGCCGGCTCCGACTCCGGCGGCGGCGCCGGCATCCAGGCCGATCTGAAGACCATCGCCATGCTCGGCGGCTTCGGCTGCTCCGTGATCACCGCGCTCACCGCGCAGAACACCACCGCCGTCACCGGCATCCACCCCGTGCCGCCGGCCTTCGTGGCCGAGCAGCTCAGCGCCGTGCTCTCCGACCTGCGCGTGCGCGCGGCCAAGACTGGCATGCTCTTTTCCGGCGAGATCATCCGCGCCGTGGCCGCCGGCGTGGCCCAGCGCGATTTCCCCCTCGTGGTGGACCCCGTGTGCGTGGCCGAATCCGGCGCGCGGCTCCTGGAGGAGTCCGCCGTGTCGGAGATGGTGCGGCACCTGTTCCCCATCGCCGATCTCGTGACCCCGAATCTCCCCGAGGCCGAGCTGTTCACCGGCATGCGCCTGAAGACGGCGCACGACATCTGCGAGGCGGCCGAGCGTCTGCTGGCCATGGGCCCCAAGGCCGTGTTGATCAAGGGCGGGCACATGGACTCTCCGGCGGCCACGGACTGGTACGCCACGCCTGGCCAGAAGGCCGTGCCGCTCATGCAGTCCCGCGTGGACACGCGCAACCTGCACGGCACCGGCTGCACCCTTTCGGCGGCCATCGCCACGCACCTCGGCCTCGGCCACGACATGCTCGCCAGCGTGCGCCGGGCCCAGGCCTATCTGCACGCGGCCCTGCGCGCCAGCTACCCCGTGGGCGCGGGCGGCGGCTCGCCCAATCACGCCGTGCCCCTGCTCAAGGAGAAGGCGCGCCTGGGGCTCCTCGACGAACTGGCCGAGGCCGGCCGCGCCCTGGCGCAGCTGCCGCAGTTCGCCCGGCTGATCCCGGAGGTGCGCGCCAACCTCGTGGTGGGCCTGCCCTACGCCATCGGCCCGCAGGACGTGGCCGGCTTCAGCGGGCGCATCACCTGCACCCGCCGCGGCGAGGTCATCCTGGCCGGCGGCCCGGAGTTCGGCGCGTCGTCGCACATGGCGCGGGTGCTGCTGGCCGCGCGCAAGAACAACCCCAAGCTTTCGTGCGCGCTGAATATCTTGCATACGGAGCAGATCCTGGCCGCGGTCAAGCGCGCCGGGTTGACCATCGCCGCCTTCGACCGCGCGGACGAGCCGGCCGACGGGCTGGGCCGCGAGGGCGGCACCATGGACTGGGGCACGCTGACGGCCATGGAGGCGCACAAGGCCCCCTCCAGCGTGGACGCCGTGGCCGATCCCGGCGGGCCGGGCAAGGAGCCGATGATCCGCATCCTGGCCGTGGATCTGCGGGAGATGCTGTTCAAGGTCCGGCGCGTTCTGGACCTTTTGTAGGACGGACGCGGTCCGCCGAGGGAGACTCCGCGCCGCCTTGCGGTCGCGGTTGACAGCGCGCCGCCCCCCGTTTATCTAACGGGACTTTTGGCAGCATTCCGGCAAAGGCGAGAGTGGCGGAACTGGTAGACGCACTGGACTTAGGATCCAGCGGCCGCGTCCGTGGGAGTTCGAGTCTCCCCTCTCGCACCACCAATGACAACGCGACCCGAACGCCCACAGGCGCGGGCTGACATCTTGAGGAGGACGGCACCCCATGGACTACAAGGTCGAAGAAACTTCCCCGGTCACGCGGAAGATCAACGTCACCGTCGGGACGGAAGAGGTCGGCGCGGCGCTTTCCGCCGCGGTGGCCATCTACAAGGCGCGCTATGAGATTAAGGGGTTCCGCCGCGGCAAGGCTCCGTCCTCCGTGGTGGAGTCCAAATTCCATGGCCAAATTTATTCCGAGGCCACCTCGGACCTCATCAACTATCAGATCAACGAGATCCTCGGCACCCTGGGCCTGATGCCGCTGTCGCGCATCGACGTCGACGCCGGCACCCTCGTGCGCGGCGAGGAGTTCACGTACAGCATCGGCTTCGAGATCGCCCCCGACTTCGAGGTGCCCGATTATGAGGGGCTCGAGGTGGAGCTGGAGAAGGCCGAGGTCAAGGACGAGGAGGTTCGCGAGGTCGAACAGCGCATCCTGGTCAACGCCGCCACGGTCAAGCCCATCGAGGAGGACCGCAAGGCCCAGGACGGCGACATCGTCACGGTGACCTTCGGCGCGTACAAGGACGACAAGATTTTCGAGGGCATCCAGGCCGAGAACTTCGAGCTGACCCTGGGCGAGAAGCAGGCCCTGCCGGAATTCGAGACGATGCTGAAGACCCTCAAGGCCGGCGAGAAGGGCGAGTGCGAGGTCACCTTCCCGGCTGACTTCCTCAATCCGGCCATGGCCGGCCAGACCCTGACCATGCGCGCCACCCTGCACGCCATCAAGGTCCGCATCCTGCCCGAGCTCACCGACGACGTGGCCAAGCGCGCCGGCGGCTTCGAGTCCGTGGAGAAGATGCGCGAGGCCATCGTGCAGTCCTACCTGACCAGCCGCCAGCAGCTGAACAAGTCCCTGGCCCAGAAGAAGCTGCTGGACATGCTTGTGGCCAAGACCGACTTCCCCCTGCCGCCGAGCCTGGTGGAGAACCGCATGGACCGCCTGATGGTCGACCTGGAGCACCGGCTGGACCGCCAGGGCAAGGGGTTGCAGACCCTGGGCAAGCCGCTGGAGGAACTGCGCGAGGGCATGCGGCCTCAGGCCGAGGAGGCCGTCCGCGGCGAGATCTTCCTGCTCGCCGTGGCCAAGAAGGCGAAGCTTGAGGTCAAGCCCGAGGAGATCGACGTGGCGCTCACCCAGATCGCCCGCCAGAACCGGCAGGATCTGCTCTCCCTCAAGCAGTACTACGAGGAGAACAACCTGATCTTCCCCTTGAAGGACCGCCTCCTGGCCGACAAGGCCATCGAGCTGATTTTTGAGCGCGCCAGCAAGGTCGAACCCGCGCCCAAGTCCGCGGAGGACGGCGAGGACAAGGATGACGAGGCCGCCGCCAAGCCCAAGAAGACCCGCGCCAAGGCTCCCAAGGCCGACGAGCCCAAGGAGTAGATGCTGGCTCACCGCCCGCTGTTTTGAAGCACCGCGCGGCGGCCTGGCGTTTATGCCGGCCGCCGCGCTCGGTTTACGGCCGCGCGGTCTTGCGCACGCTGGCTTGACGCGGCGAAACCTGCTATTACCTTTGCCACTGGGATATGGTTTTTGCGTAAACCGGCCGATGAGGCCAGCGCAACATCCGTCAACGGCCTTCCATCCATCGCCCGACCAAGGAGACCCCCGCATGACCACCGTGCCCATCGTCATCGAAACCACCGGCCGCACCGAGCGCGCCTACGACATCTATTCCCGCCTGCTGAAAGACCGGATCATCCTGCTCGGCAGCGCCATCGACGACCATGTGGCCAGCCTGATCTGCGCCCAGCTCCTGTTCCTGGAGTCCGAGGACCCGGAAAAGGAGATCTTCATGTACATCAACTCGCCGGGCGGCTCGGTGACCGCCGGCATGGCCATCTACGACACCATGCAATACATCGCCCCGCCGGTGGCCACGCTGTGCCTGGGCCAGGCCGCCAGCATGGGCGCGCTGCTCCTGGCCGCCGGCCAGAAGGACATGCGTTACGCCCTGCCGCACAGCCGCATCCTGATCCACCAGCCCCTGGGCGGCGCGCAAGGCCAGGCCACGGACATCGGCATCCAGGCCCGCGAGATCCTGCGCCTGCGCGAGTCGTTGAACGGCATCCTCTCGCGCCACACGGGCCAGAGCCTGGACCGCATCGAAAAGGACACCGAGCGCGACTATTTCATGACCGCGGGCGAGGCCCTGGAGTACGGCATCATCGACAAGATCATGACCAAGCGCGCTGACGCGGAAAAGAAGGACTAGCCCATGAACAAGAAGAAGACCGGCTCGCCCACGGATCTCTGCTGCTCCTTCTGCGGCAAGAGCCAGATGGACGTGCAGCGGCTCATCGCCGGCCCGGACGTGTATATCTGCGACGAGTGCGTCGGCCTGTGCAACGACATCATCGCCCAGGAGCACGTCAGCGAGTCCACGGGCGACATGCGTCTGCTCCCGCCGCAGGAGATCAAGGCCCTGCTGGACCAGTACGTCATCGGCCAGACCAACGCCAAGAAGATCCTCTCGGTGGCGGTGCACAACCACTACAAGCGCGTCTTCTACGCCCAGAACAACAAGGACGACGTGGAGATCGACAAGAGCAACATCCTCTTGATCGGCCCCACCGGTTCGGGCAAGACGCTGCTGGCCCAGACGCTGGCCCGCATCCTCAAGGTGCCCTTCGCCATCGCCGACGCCACCACCCTCACCGAGGCCGGCTACGTGGGCGAGGACGTCGAGAACATCCTCGTGGCGCTCCTGCAGAACGCCGACTACGACATCGAGGCCGCCAGCCGCGGCATCATCTACATCGACGAGATCGACAAGATCGCCCGCAAGGGCGACTCGCCCTCGATCACCCGCGACGTGTCCGGCGAGGGCGTGCAGCAGGCGCTGCTCAAAATCATCGAGGGCACCGAGGCCAACATTCCCCCGAAGGGCGGCCGCAAGCACCCGCAGCAGGAATTCATCCGCATGAACACCTCGAACATCCTGTTCATCCTGGGCGGGGCGTTCATCGGACTGGACAAGATCATCCAGCAGCGCATGCAGGGGGCGAGCATGGGCTTCGGCGGCAAGGTCGAGGCCAAGAAGAACCTCGCCGTGGGCGAACTGCTGGGGCAGTCGCAGCCCACCGACCTGATCAAGTTCGGCCTGATTCCGGAGTTCGTGGGCCGCATCCCCATCGTCACGGCCCTGGACGAGCTCACCCGCGAGGATCTGGTGCGCATCCTCACCGAGCCCAAGAACGCGCTCATCAAACAGTACCAGAAGCTCTTCGAGCTGGACAAGGTGAGCCTGCGCTTCAGCGAGAACGCCATGAAGGCCATCGCCGAGGCGGCCATCGCCCGCAAGACCGGCGCGCGCGGATTGCGCAACGTGCTGGAGGCGACCATGCTGGACATCATGTACAAGCTGCCCTCGCTTCCCGGGGTCAAGGAGTGCGTGATCAACAGCGCGGTCATCGAGAAGGGCATGGAGCCGCTGCTGCTCTATCACCAGGAGGTCAAGAGCGCCTGATTGAGCGCAGGCGTTTGACTTTCGCCGCCGGGGTGTTATTTTTACAGAATTGGACAACCCGGCGGGGTCAGCCCGACCAGCCGACGGCCGCAAGGAGCAGACATGCCAGAGTTCGACGAATCCGCACCTCCCATCATGCCTGAAGACAGCGTGCTCCCGCTCATGTCTTTGCGCGAGGTGGTGATGTTTCCGCGCTCCATCGTGCCCCTGTTCGTGGGGCGCGACGCCTCGATCAAGGCCATCGAGAGCGCCATCGCCATGCACGACAAGCATATCTTCCTGGTCACGCAGCGCGTGCCGGAAAAGGAGAAACCCGAGGCCGAAGACCTCTTCGCCGTGGGCACGGTCAGCCGCATTCTCCAGATGCTGCGCCTGCCCGACGGCACCATCAAGGTCCTGTTCGAGGGCCTGTTCCGGGCCAACTGGCGTCTGGAGCAGGAGGACATGACCCAGGGCGATTTCCCGCTCGTCCGCGTGGATCGGCTCGACGACATCCCCGGCGAGACCCTGGAGTCCGAGGCCCTCATCCGCTCGGTGAACGAGTCCCTGGAGATCTTCGCCCGGGGCAACAAGAAGCTCGCGCCCGAGTCGCTGCTGGCCATGGCCGCCCTGCGCGACGCCGGCGCCCTGGCCGACGCGGTCATCCCGCATCTCAAGGTGGACTTCGAGCGCAAGCAGAAGGCCCTGGAGATCAACAACTGCGTGGCGCGCCTGGAATACGTCTACGAGCTGCTTCTCGGCGAGATTGAGATCGCCAACATCGAGAAGCGCGTGAAGGGCCGCGTCAAGGGCCAGATGGAGAAGAACCAGCGCGAGTACTACCTGAACGAGCAGGTCAAGGCCATCCACAAGGAGATGGGCCGCGAGGACGACCCCGTGGCCGAGGCCGTGGACCTGGAGAAGCGCCTGGACGCCAAGATCATGGCCGACGAGTCGCGCGAGCGGGTCAAGAAGGAGATCCGCAAGCTCCGGACCATGCAGCCCTCCAGCGCCGAGTACACCGTGGTGCGCAACTACGTGGACTGGATTCTTGACTTGCCCTGGGGCGATCTCAAGGAGACCCAGCTGGACATCGCCCGCGCCCGCACCGTGCTCGACGAGGACCACTACGGTCTGGAGAAGCCCAAGGAGCGCATCCTGGAATACATCGCGGTGCAGAGCCTGGTGAAGTCCATGAAGGGCCCCATCCTCTGCTTCGTGGGGCCTCCGGGCGTGGGCAAGACCTCCATCGCCAAGTCCATCGCCCGGGCCATGGACCGCGAGTTCATGCGCATCTCGCTGGGCGGCGTGCGCGACGAGGCCGAGATCCGCGGCCACCGCCGCACGTACGTGGGCGCGCTGCCGGGCAAGATCATCCACTCGCTGCGGCGCTGCAAGTACAACAACCCCGTGATCTGCCTGGACGAGGTGGACAAGATGAGCATGGACTTCCGGGGCGATCCCTCGGCCGCGCTCCTCGAAGTCCTGGATCCCGAGCAGAACTCGGCCTTCAACGACCATTACCTGGACCTGGACTACGACCTGTCCAAGGTCTTCTTCATCACCACGGCCAACACCTTGGACGCCATCCCGCTGCCTCTGAGCGACCGCATGGAGATCATCCGCCTGCCGGGCTACCTGGAGACGGAGAAGCTCAAGATCGCCAAGCAGTTCCTGGTGCCCAAGCAGCTCGATCTGCACGGCCTGACGCCGGAGAATCTGAGTGTCTCGGACAACGCCACCCTGGAGATCATCCGCCGCTACACGCGCGAGGCCGGCGTGCGCAACCTGGAGCGCGAGATCGCCTCCATCTGCCGCAAGGCGGCCATGAAGATCGTCGAGGACAAGAGCGTGACCGCCGTGACCGTGAACAAGCAGGCCGTGGCCACCCTCCTCGGCGTGCCCAAGTACCGCCACGAGGAGCGCGAGGACAAGGCCCAGGTGGGCGTGACCACCGGCCTGGCCTGGACCCAGATGGGCGGCGAGCTGCTCCTGGTCGAGGTGGTGCTCATGAGCGGGTCCGGCAAGGTGGAGATCACCGGCAAGCTCGGCGAGGTCATGCAGGAGTCGGCCCGCGCGGCCCTGAGCTACCTGCGCTCACGCTCCGACATCTTCGGTCTCAAGCGTGACTTCCACAAGGAGATCGACATCCACGTCCACGTGCCCGAGGGCGCGACGCCCAAGGACGGCCCCTCGGCCGGCGTGGCCCTGGTGACCTCCATCGTCTCGGCCATGCTCAACCTGCCGGTGCGCAACGACGTGGCCATGACCGGCGAGATCACCCTGCGTGGCAGGGTGCTGCCCATCGGCGGCCTGCGCGAGAAGCTGCTCGCCGCCCACCGCGGTCTCGTGCGCACGGTGATCATCCCGGCGGAGAACGAGAAGGACCTCAAGGAAGTGCCCGACGAGATCCTCAAGGACCTGGAGATCGTGCCCGTGGAGAGCGTGGACCAGGTGCTGGAGCGGGCGCTGGTGTGCGGCGGCTCGGAGGTCATCTTTTGCGGCCGCGACAACGTCTCGCCCCTGAGCGACCTGCTGGTGAAGGAAGAGTATCTGCCGCGGCCCACGCATTAGGCTGCGGCCGCGTTCGCCAAAAGAAAGGCCGGGGTTTGCGCCCCGGCCTTTTCGTTTGCGCGTTCGCCGGCGGCTATTTGCCCGCTTGGGCGGGCGCCTGGGCGGGCGCGGCCACGGCCGCGCCGACGTGCTTGATGATGTTGTCGCGGATCCAGTGCTCGTCCCACCATTCCACCGGACTCACCTCCAGGCCGGAGATGAGGATGCCGAAGTGCAGGTGGTCGCCGCCGGCCAGCCCGGTGGCTCCGGTGTTGGCGATGATCTGGCCGCGCTTGACCGCCTGGCCCTTCTGCACGCCGATCTGGCTGAGGTGGGAGTACAGGCTCTGTAAGCCCAGGCCGTGGTCGATGATGATGCAGTTGCCGTAGATGCCGAAGAAGCCGGTGAAGGCCACCACGCCGCTGTTGGCCGCGGGCACGGGCGCGCCGGCCACGCTGGCCAGATCCGCGCCCATGTGGGTCTGATGGTCGATCTTTTCGCCGTGATAGTAATAATCGCGCTGATCGCCGAAGCCTGCGCGGCCGGCCGCGTTGGGCAGGCGCAGGAAGGGCCCGGACCAGAGCTGCGTGGGCGCGGTCTGCCGGCCGATCTCCTGAAGCTGGGCCACGTTCTTTTTGCGCAGCTCGCTGTTCACGCGCTTGTAGATCTCCACGGGCTGCGTCAGCTCGGGGTAGAGCTGCTGGTACTGGCTCATCTTGTCGTTGAGGAAGTCATCGGAGATGTTCAGCTTGTCGGACTTGAAAACCTTGGGGATGGCCAGGACGGAAAGCGTCTGGGTGGCCTCGTTGCCGGCCTTGTCGCTGGCCAGGACCTTGGGATGGAAGCTCGCGGGCGGCATGTCGTAGGGCATGGCGAAGTAGCAGACGAACTCGCCGTTCTTCTGCTGGAAGGCCGGGAAGAAGCGGTCGCCGACCACGACGCCGGCGCGCTCCACGGGTTTGGACACGGTGAAGCTCACCGCGCCGCCGCCGCCCTGGTTCACGTTGTGGATGCCCTGGGACACGGACAGCCGGGGCGGCATGAGGTCCAGGGTCAGTTTGCGCGTCAGGTCGGACTTCCCGCGGCCGATGAACGACAGCATGCTCCGGCCCCTGGCCTCGACGACGAGATCGCAGGGCCCCTCCTTGAAGCCGGACTGCCGGGGCAGGCGGAAGGTTTCGCTGTATTCCTTCTGCTCGGCCGTGAAGGCGCGGTTGATGAATTCCACGCGCCGGCCGTCCTGCACGCCGCTGACGTTGAGGGAGACCAGGCCGCCGCGCGCGCCGGAGAGCTTGATGGTGAACTCGGTGCCGTAGGAGGCGGACTCGCCGTCCGGGGTGAGGGAGATCTTGGGCGCGCCGCCGCTGCGCAGGAAAAAGAAGATGGCGATGCCCGCGAGGCAGAGTAGGGCGAGCACGGTGAAGCCGTGCAGGAATTTCCCGGAACCTTTTTTGTCCATGAGCCGCTGATCCTTGGTTGATGTGGGAGAGAAAAGAGCGGGACGGCGCAAGACCGTCCCGGCGTGTCCGAAGCGTTGCGCCGCTCCCCTAGCCGTGCTCGGGCTGGTCCATGGCGTCGAGGAGTTGCACCGTCAGGCGCAGGAAGTCGGCCTCGGTGACGATGCCGACGAGCTTGCCATCCTCCACGACGGGCAGGCAGCCGTATTTGTGGTTGTACAGGATGTGCGCGGCCTCCTTGACCGTGTCCGCGGGGGAGATGATGTGCACGTCGGTGCGCATGATCTCCCGCAGCGGGATGCCGGCGTCGATTTCGTTCTGGGTGGCCGGGTCGATGCCGGCGAGGTGCGAGATGGTGTTGGCCAGCACGTCGCGGTTGGTGATGAGCCCGCGGAAGACGTTGTCCCCGGTGGTGATGGGCACGTGACGGATGCGCTTCTTGTCCATGAGCAGGCGGGCGCTTTGCAGCGTGTCCGCCTCGCGCAGGGAATAGACCGGGGAAGTCATGAGTTCTCGAATCTTGAACATGTGGCTCCTCACGTTCGTTGGAATTGTTCCGGGGTGCCGTCTGATGGGATGATTCTCATGGCATCGGGCTGTGCTGTCAAGAGCATGCGCGGACCATGTTGACTTGACGTGCGAAATCGTGTCAGCAACCGCTGTGCCTGCGGCGAACGCCGCGGACTGAAGGAGCCGGTAGCAATGCGGGTGGATCCCAAGCGTCAGCGCGAGCGCATGGTGGCGGAGCAGATTGCGGCGCGTGGAGTGAAGGATCCGCGCGTGCTGGCGATCATGGGCGATTTGCCGCGGCATCTCTTCGTCGAGGAGGCCCTGGCGCGGCAGGCCTACACGGACAATCCCCTGCCCATCGGCGAGGGGCAGACCATCTCCCAGCCGTACATCGTGGCGCTCATGAGCGAGACCCTGGCCGTGCAGCCCGGCATGAAGGTGCTGGAGATCGGCACCGGATCGGGCTATCAGGCGGCGGTGCTGGCCCGTCTCGGGGCCGAGGTCTACACCATCGAACGCATTCCCAGGCTTTGCGACGCGGCGCGCGAACGCCTGCTCGGCCTGAGCCTGTTCTCCGTCCATGTGAAGCTGGACGACGGCACCCTGGGCTGGCCCGGGGCCGCGCCCTTTGATCGCATCATCGTCACGGCCGGCGGACCCGAGGTGCCGCCGCCGCTTCTGGACCAGCTTGGGGAGGACGGACGGCTGGTCATGCCCGTGGGGCCGGCTCGGCGCGCCCAGTGCCTGCTGCTCATCGAAAAGACGGGCGGCGAGCTGCGCCGCACCGAGATCTGCGGCGTGCAGTTCGTGGACCTCGTCGGCGCGCACGGCTGGTGATTGCGTCAGCGCGCGATTTACAGTCCGGGCAAAATCGGCCATACTCCCGAGCTGGCGGCGGCCTGCGCCGTCATCCTCAACGCATTGGAGAACGCATCGTGAGTTCATGCAGCGGGGGCTCCTGCCCCTCTTCTGGCGGCGCTCAGGCCGGGACCAACGCCAAGCTGGCCCTGCAGGACCAGCTCATCACCATGACGCTGGAGCGCATCCGCTACAAGCTCTTCGTCATGAGCGGCAAGGGCGGCGTGGGCAAGAGCTCGGTGTCGGTGAACATCGCCGCGGCCCTGGCCGCACGCGGCTTCAAGGTCGGACTCATGGACGTGGACATCCACGGCCCCAGCGTGCCGCGCCTGCTCGGCCTCACCGGCCAGCTGGAGACCGACCGCGGAAGTCTGATCAAGCCCAAGCAGTACAACGAGAACCTGCACGTGGTCTCCATGGAGTCGCTCTTGCTCGACCCGGACCAGGCCGTGCTCTGGCGCGGCCCCATGAAGACCTCGGCCATTCGCCAGTTCATCTCCGACGTGCAGTGGGGCGAGTTGGACTTCCTCGTCGTGGATTCGCCCCCGGGCACCGGCGACGAGCCCATGACCGTGCTCAAGCTGATCCCCGAGGCCTTGGCCATCGTGGTCACCACCCCTCAGGAGGTTTCGCTGGCCGACGTGCGCAAGGCCATCAACTTCCTGCAGTATGCCCAGGCCAACATCCTCGGCGTGGTGGAGAACATGAGCGGCCTGGCCTGCCCGTACTGCGGCAAGTCCATCGACCTGTTCAAGAAGGGCGGCGGGCGCGATCTGGCCCAACAGTATGGGCTGGAGTTCCTGGGCGCCATCCCCCTGGACCCGGCCACGGTGGTCGCCGGCGACCTGGGCACGCCGGTGGTGCTGCTTGAGGGCGACAGCCCGGCAAAAACCGCGCTGCTGGCGCTGGGCGACCGCGTGGCCCAGGCGGCGCAGGACAGTCTGGAGGCCGCCTCGACGGTCCACCGGTAGGACGAACGACGCGCCATGAATCTCAATCTGGCCAATACGCTCACCCTGGCGCGCATCTTTTCGGTGCCGATCATCGTGGCGCTTTTGTATCTGGAGCACGCGTACCAGAACCCGCTGTTCACCTACCTTGCGTCGGGGCTGTTCGTGCTGGCCTCGCTGACGGATCTGGCCGACGGGTACGTGGCCCGCAAGCAGAACATCATCACCAACCTGGGCAAGTTCCTCGACCCCCTGGCCGACAAGCTGCTCATCTGTTCGGTGTTGATCATGCTGGTGGAGCTGAACTGGGTGGCCGCCTGGATAGTGGTGGTCATCGTCTGCCGCGAGCTTGCGGTGACGGGCATGCGCGGCATCGCCGCGGATCTCGGCGTGGTCATCGCGGCCGACCACTTCGGCAAGCTGAAGACCATCGCCCAAATCGTGGCCCTGGTGCCGCTCATGGCGCATTATCCGCTGTTCGGATTCGATCCCGCGCCCACTGGTCTCGTTCTGCTCTATGTGGCTCTTGTCCTTACGATTTTTTCCGGGGCGAATTATCTGTACAATTTCTATAAAAAATGGTTACAAGCGGAATGAACAAGCGGTGGCGCTTGGTTAGGGACTTTTCGGAGCGGTGATGAGCAGGGCGAGCAGCAGCAACATGGCGCGGATTTCCAACTGCCTCCAGACCATCCTGGATCTGGAGCCGGAACTGGAGCGGATCGAGCTGGGCAAGAGCCTGCTTGAGGAGTTCGCCGTGCTCAAGGACTTTCTGCAGAAGATCGACACGGTGGAGTTGAGCGAGAGCGACGTGGAGCGCGTCGAGGTCGCCACGGCCAATTTCCTGGAGGAGCTGCGCCTGCCGCTGGCCAAGCTGCGGCCCGGCAGAACGGCGCTCCGCCTGCAGTGAGAAGCGCGCATGGCCAAGCGAATTCTGCTCGGCGTATTGCTGCTGGTCAACCTGATCCTGTTTTTCCGGCTCATCTGGACCGACCACGGCATCCTCGCCTACATGAACATGCGCAAGCGCTCGACGATGCTTGAAAGCCAGCTGCGCGACATGGACGCCAAAAGCATGGAACTCAGCAAGGAGATCCGGCGTCTCAAAGGGGACCGCGCCTATCAGGAGATGGTCATCCGCGAGCGGATGAACTATGTGAAGGACAACGAGGTGCTGTACATCTTCTCCGGCAGGGTCGACACAGCCCAGGGGGCCGCGGACGATGAGAAGAAAGATTGAGTGGTATCAGGAAGTCCTGGCGTTGGAGCCGGGCTCGCGGATCTTCTTCCCGCTGGCCAAGCTGTTCGTCGAGTTCGGCCAGCTGGAGGACGCGGTCAAGACCCTGCGCCAGGGCCTGGACCGCCACCCGGACTCCATCGAGGCGCGTCTGCTGCTCATCCAGCTGCTGACGCGTCTGGCGCGGTACGACGAGGCCCAGGAGCACCTGACGCAGGTGATCAAGCCCCTGGAGCGCTACCCGGCCTTCTGGTCCCTCTGGGCGCAGCGCGCCGCCGCGGTCGACCGCGACTTTTCCGTGTTCCTCATGCTTGTGGCCTCCCACTTCACCGACAAGCCGCTCAAGTGGACCGACGTGGTCATCGAGGGCCTGCATTCGCTCACGGAGCGGCTCATCGGGCCCATCACCGCCGATCTGAAGAAGGCTCGCGAGGTCGCGACGGCGGCTCCCGCGCAGGCCAAGCCCGCCGTCGAGGAATCATGCGACGGCCGCTACGAGGGGCCTGCGCCGGACGCCGGCAGCTTCCGCACGCGCACCATGGCCGATTTGCTGGCCTCGCAGGGTGACTTTGGCGGGGCGCTCGGCATTTATCACGAACTCTGGGGCCGCGCGCTGGATGAGCAGGAGAAGGCCGAACTCTCCGGACGCATCGACGCCCTGGAGAAGAATTTGGCCACGGCCCAGGCCGCGCCGGCCGGGCAGCAGCCCGCCGCGCACGACGACCCCTTCGGCAAGCACGCCAAGAACCGCCTTATGAGCACGCTTGAGGCCCTGGCTGCGCGTCTCGAATCCCGCATCCAGGCCTGAGGCCGCGCCAAGGATCTTCACAATGGCACACCGTTTCACGTCTTTCGCCGGTGCAGGCGCCGCCTGCTCGTCTGTCTTCCTGTTTTGCGCCGTGCTGGCCCTGGCCGGCTGCGGCGCCTTCGGCGGCCCCTCCTGGGACGAGAGCACCGACGCCATGCGCCACACCATGCACAGCACCAGGGACTACATCAACCCCTCGCCGACCATCGACGTGAACCGCTACAAGTGGGACAATCCCAATCAGGAAAAGCTTTCGCTGCTGTTCTCGCCCGTGGACGCCAAGGTCATGGCCCTGCAGCGCTACGTGACGAGCATCGACTCGCGGCCCAACGACGCCTGGATTGACGCGCTGCTCGTGCGCTTTCCCTGGATTGACGGACTGCTGGTGGCCGACTCGAAGGGCGACATCCTGGTGCGCCGTCCGCCCGTGCCGCTCAAGCGCTTCAGTTCCCCGCTGATCTTCGAGTCCATCTGGCGCGAAACCCTGGTCAAGACCGTCGTGGATTATACGCCGCTGGGGCCCGAGCTGTACTTCGGCATGCCCAACTATGAGGGCCCGGAGTTCAAGGGCCTGCATGTGGTCTATTTCGATCCGCGCGTGCTGTTCACCTTCTGCCCCCAGCCCGAGGAGCTGCTGATCATCGACCCGCGGGCCAAGAAGCTCTGGGTCTATGGCGACGCCACCCCGACGGCCGACGCCCAGGGCCTCACCGAGCTGCCCTGGGCGGACATGATGAAGCAGAAGATCCACGGCGTGGTCGAATCCGGGCAGACGCAGTTCACTTGGCTGGCCCGGTTCATCGGCCCGGATCTGTTCGTCTACGCCACCAAGAGCGCCAACGCCACGATCGAGGACAAGGGCTTCAAGTTCCCCTTCTTCGGCATCTACGGGGACTAGCAACACGGGCCGTTCCCCCCGGCCAAACGCGGAGGTTCCTCATGTCCCAGCAAATCACTGTCACCGAGCACCTGTTGCTGCACCAGAAGATGGTGCCCATGGCCACGGGGCGCTTCACTCGGCTGTTCAACGAGCTCATCCTCTCGGCCAAGCTCATCGCCCGCGCCGTGAGCAAGGCCGGTCTCGTGGACATCCTCGGCTTCACCGGCGACATCAACGTCCAGGGCGAGGAGGTCAAGAAGCTCGACGAGTTCGCCAACCGCGTGCTCATCCACCGCCTTTCGCGCTGCGGCGCGCTCTGCGCCATGGCCTCCGAGGAAAACGCCGACGTCATCGAAATCCCCGACGGCCTGCCCATGGGCGACTATTTCGTAATTTTCGACCCGCTGGACGGCTCCTCGAACATCGACGCCAACGTCAGCATCGGCACCATCTTCTCCATCTACCGCCGCAAGAGCCCGACCGACTCCCGCCTGCTGGCCTCGGACTACCTTCAGAAGGGCTCGGAGCAGGTGGCCGCCGGCTATATCCTCTACGGCTCCTCGACCATGATGGTCTTCACCACCGGCGACGGCGTCAACGGCTTCACGCTGGACCCCAGCGTGGGCGAGTTCCTGCTCTCGCATCCGAACATCCGCATCCCGGAGCAGGGCAACATCTATTCCGTCAACGAGGGCTACTACCACTACTGGGATGAGCCCACCCTGGACGTCCTGGCGCACTTCAAGGCCGCCGGCATGACCCGCAAGAAGCCCTACAGCCTGCGCTACATCGGCTCCCTCGTGTCCGACTTCCACCGCAACCTGGTCTACGGCGGCATTTTCATGTACCCCTCGGACAACCGCGATCCGAGCAAGCCCAGCGGCAAGCTGCGGCTCATGTGCGAGGCCGCGCCCATGGCCTTCATCGTGGAGCAGGCCGGCGGCCTGGCCACGGATGGCTGTCGCCGCATCCTGGACATCCAGCCCGAGCACCTGCACCAGCGCGTGCCGCTGTTCGTGGGCTCCAAGAACGACGTGCAGCAGGTCATGGAGATCTACGCCAAGCACGGCGACGGGAAGGGCGCCTAGGCCCGCATGCTCGTCCTCGGCGTCGAGACCTCCTGCGACGAGACCGGTCTGGCCCTCGTCCGCGACGGCGTCCTTGCGGGGCAGGTCCTGGCCTCGCAGACGGAGATGCACGCCGTGTTCGGCGGCGTGGTGCCGGAGATCGCCTCGCGCGAGCATCAGCGGGTGCTGCCGGGGCTTTTCGCGGAGCTTGTGCGCGCAACCGGCGTCGCTGCGGCGGACATCGACGCCGTGGCCGTGGCGCGCGGCCCGGGCCTGCTCGGCAGTCTGCTCGTGGGCCTGTCCTTCGCCAAGGGCCTGTGCCTCGGGGCCGGGGCCGAACTTATCGGCGTGAACCATCTGCACGCGCATCTGCTCGCGCCGGGGTTGGAGCGGGATCTGGCCTTCCCCGCGCTGGGTCTGCTGGTGTCCGGCGGCCACACCCATCTCTACCGCATGGACTCGCCCACGCGCTTCGAACTCCTGGGCCGCACCCTGGACGACGCCGCCGGCGAGGCCTTCGACAAGGTGGCCAAGCTGCTCAACCTGCCGTATCCCGGCGGCCGTTATCTGGACGAGCTGGGGCAGGGGGCCGCGGCCGATCCGGACATGTTTCCCCGCGCCTATGTGCACAACGACAACCTTGACTTCAGCTTCAGCGGGCTGAAGACAGCGGCGGCCGAATTCCTCGCCGCGCATCCCGGCCTGGTCTTCGCGAGCATGCCCGACGCCGCGGCGCTGCGCGCCAAGGGCGCGCGGGCCCTGGCGGAGCATCCGGACGAGCTTTGCCGCGTCTGCGCCTCGTTCAATCTGGCCGTGGCCGAGACCCTGCGCATCAAGGCGGAGCGCGCGCTTGGGCGGACCCAGGGCTTGCGCGCGCTGGTGGTGGCCGGCGGCGTCGCCGCCAATTCCTTTGTCCGGGCGGCCATGACCGATCTCGCCGCCGCGCGCGGGCTGGATTTGTTCCTGCCCGGACTGGCGCTGTGCACGGACAACGCGGCCATGGTGGCCTATGCCGGCTGGCAGGCCCTGAGCGCGGGCTTCCGCCACAACCTGGACCTGGAGTCCGTGCCGCGCGGCCGCGCCGTGCCCGAGGACTGGACCCGCGCGGCGGCCCCGGAAACCACGTCTTGAGCCGCTTTCCATGCGGTCCGGCGGCCGACTTGTCTTGACAGACGAAGGTGGGGGAACTAGTTACACACGATGCGCCAAGGCCTTGTGCGACGGACGGGCCGGGCACGGCGCACCCCAATATGCACACTTTGATGCGGAGGAGCTGTTTTATGGCGAATCAGGTGACTGACGGCAATTTCGAATCGGAAGTCCTCAAGTGCGAGCTGCCTGTTTTGGTCGATTTCTGGGCTCCCTGGTGTGGTCCGTGCCGCGCCATGGGTCCGATCATCGACGAACTGGCCAATGAACTCACTGGACAGGTCAAGGTCTGCAAGATGAACGTGGATGAGAATTCCGCCAGCCCGAGCCGCTTCGGCATCCGCGCCATTCCCACGTTGATCCTGTTCAAGAACGGCGAGGTGCTCGACCAGACCACCGGTGCCGTCTCCAAGAGCAGCATCAAGGACATGATCGCCAAAAAGGTATAGCGAACGCATGAAGAAATGTGACGCCGCCGTCATCGGAGGGGGGCCGGCCGGCTTGACCGCCGCCCTCTATCTGGCCCGGTCCGGGGTGAAGACCGCCTTCGTGGAGAAACTCTCCCCGGGTGGTCAGGTGCTCATGACCGAAGTGATCGAGAACTATCCCGGATTCCCCAAGGGCATCAAGGGATACGAACTCGCCGACACCTTTGCCGAGCACCTCGCGTCTTATGACGTGATGCGCATCTCCGACGAGGTCAAGAGCATCGTCCGCAAGGACGAAGGGTATGAAATCGCCGTGGGCGAGGAACTGCTCCTGGCCCGCAGCGTGGTTTTGTGCTCCGGCGCGCGCTACAAGCACCTGGGCATCCCCGGCGAGGACATGTACTCCGGCCGCGGCGTGTCCTATTGCGCCCTGTGCGACGGCAACTTCTTCAAGGGCCGCAGCGTCGCCGTCATCGGCGGCGGGAATTCGGCCCTTGAGGAGTCGCTGTACCTCGCCCGTTTGGTGGACAAGCTGACGCTGATCCACCGCCGCGACGAGTTCCGCGGCTGCAAGTGTTATCAGCACAAGTGCGAAATCAATCCCAAGATCTCCATGCTGCGCAGCACCGTGGTGGAGGAGATCAAGGGCGACCCATTCAAGGGCGTCACCGGCGTGACCCTGAAGGCTCTCAAGACCGGCGAGTCGCGGGACATGGCCGTTGACGGCGTGTTCATCTTCGTCGGCTTCGAGCCCACCTGCGCCTTCGTCCCCGAGGGGCTGGAGCGCGACAAGGCCGGTTTCGTGATCACCGACTGTGAGATGCGCACCAACCTGCCGGGCTTCTTCGCCGCGGGCGACGTGCGCAGCAAGAACTGCCGCCAAGTGGCCACCGCGGTGGGCGATGGCGCCACCGCAGCCACCGCGGCTTACGCCTATCTGGAAAGCCTCGATGCGTAGACGACTCCTCGCGTTGTGTTTCCTGCTCCTTCTCCCGGTCGTGTCCGGCTGCGGGCTCATCGATTATTACTTCCTGCCCCCGCCCGAGGACACGGCCCAGGAGCTGTTCGAGACCGGCATGGACTACATGAAGGAGAAGCGCTACACGCGTGCGGCCGAAAGTTTCCTGCGCATCAAGGATCGCTTCCCGTTCAGCCCCCTGGCGACCAAGTCTGAGATCGCCCTGGGCGACGCGTATTTCCTGAACGGCCAGTACGCCGAGGCCGCGGACGCCTACAAGGAATACGAGACGCTGCACCCGGCCAGCCCGCAGATCCCCTACGTGCTCTACCAGCTTGGCCAGAGCAACATGAAGCAGTTCCGGACCATCGATTTGCGTCAGGACAACATTAAAGAAGCACTTGAGATTTTCTACCGTCTTGAGGAAACCTATCCGAACACGGAGTTCTCCAAGGGCACCAAGGAGAAGATTTACGAGTGCCGCAAGATCCTGTGCGAGCACGAGATCTTCATCGCGGACTTCTTCTGGCGCACGGAGCAGTACGGCGCGGCCTGGCACCGCTATCTGTTCGTGCTGGAGAACTTCGGCGACGTGAACGAATTCAAGGACTACGTGCGCAAGCGCGCGGAATACTCCTACTTCGAGTATCAGAAGGTCCTGTCCGAAGAGGAGCGGGAAAAGGTCCAGTGGACCTGGAAGCGACTCACCAAGTGGCTGTAAGGGCTTGGCATGGAGTCCGCACCCCGATCCGCAGACCCGGCGAAAACGCCGGCCGAATGGCCGCCGCAGTGGCTTGAGCCGCTGTTGTTGACCGACGCCCGTTTCGCCCGCGCCTATGAGGCCCTGGGCGACCAGCGCCGGGCCCGCCTCAAGCGCGTCATCGCCGCGCAATACGCCCTGCATCCGCCGCGCCCCGCGCTGCATGCCCAAAACCGCGAGTTGCTGACCTGCGGCCTTGCCCATGAGCACGCCCGCGCCGCGCGGCCCTTCGTGCTGCTCCTCTGCGAGGCCGGACTGGACGCTCCCGCGCTGTTCCTCGCCGCGTTGCTGCCCGTGTTGACGGCGCGGCCCGAGGAGGTCCTCGTGGCCCGGCTGGGGAGTCGGGCGGAGGTGCCGGACAGCCTGCTCGCCGCCTGCGAGCTGGCCGGCCAGGAGCGTTTGGCCGCCCTGGGCCCGCGTCAGATGGAGCGCCTGCTGCGCGAGGCCGCGGCCTCCGGCCTGCCGGGTCTGGTCGTGCACCAGGACAGCCCGGCCTTCCGGCGCATTTTCGCCGCCTCCGCCGTGCGCGCGGCCCTGGACGTCTCGCCGCTGGCCCTGTGCCCCCTGCGTCCGCCGCTGCGGCCGGGCGTCTGGCGCGATGCTCCCGGGCAGCTGCTTCCGGAGTGCGTGGAGCCGTTTTACGGCGCGCTGCCCTTCGAGACCGGCGACTCCCTGGGCGTCGATCTGGAGGCTTTCGCCGCCGGGCGCGGGCTGCTGCTGCTGCCGGATTCCCAGGCCGGAAGAGCCGGGAGCTGCGGCGCCGCCTGCGCGGTGTGCGAGTCGCAGCTCGGCCTGTACCGCTGGCCGGAACTTTCCGCTGATCTCTTGTCTCTTACCAGCGGCGCTTTTTCCGCCGCACCCTGAAGCGCACAAGGCAGGCGATTTCCGTGAGCAAGAAGCCACCCTCCGCAAAGTACCTGCAATCCATCCGCAACATCGGCATCATCGCGCACATCGACGCGGGCAAGACCACCCTGTCCGAGCGCATCCTGTTCTACGCCGGCCGCATTCACAAGATGGGCGAGGTCCACGAGGGCACCGCCACCATGGACTTCATGCCCGAGGAGCAGGAACGCGGCATCACCATCGCCTCGGCCGTGACCTCCTGCCAGTGGGAGGGCCATGTCATCAACCTCATCGACACGCCGGGCCACGTGGACTTCACCGTGGAGGTGGAGCGCTCCCTGCGCGTGCTCGACGGCGCGGTGGGCGTGTTCTGCGGCGTTTCCGGCGTGGAGCCGCAGTCCGAGACCGTCTGGCGGCAGAGCGAAAACTACCACGTGCCCAAGCTGGCCTTCGTGAACAAGATGGACCGGCCCGGCGCGGACTTCGCGGCCGTGCTCCAGTCCATGCGCGACAAGCTCGGGGCGCATCCCCTGGCCATCCAGGTCCCGGACGGCGAGGGCGCGGACTTCGCCGGCGTGTTCGACCTCATTACCATGGAGCGCCTCGTCTTCGATCAGGACAGCCGCGGAGCGGAGTATGCGCGCACGCCCATGACCCCGGCCGAGCGTGAGCGCACGGCCCAATGGCGCGAGACGCTGCTGGAGACCCTGGCCGAGCGCGACGACGCGCTCACGGAAGCCTATCTTGGCGGCCAGGATATTGCGCCCGAGGCCCTGCGCGCCGTCCTGCGCAAGGCCGTGCTGTCCCTGGAGCTGGTGCCGGTGCTCGCGGGTTCGGCCCTGAAGAACACCGGCGTGCAGCCGGTCATCGACGCGGTGTGCGCCTACCTTCCGAGCCCGCTGGAGGTTCCGGAGCAGGAGGGTGTGGACCCGCAGACGCACCTGCCCAAGAGTTTCCCCGCCGACCCGGCGGCCCCACTTTCCGCGCTGGTGTTCAAGGTGGTCATGGAGTCCGGCCGCAAGCAGTCGTTTTTGCGCGTCTATTCCGGCCAGCTCGCCGAGGGCGAGACCGTGTACAACGTGACCCACGACTGCGAGGAGCGCGTGGCTCGGTTGTTCCGGCTCAACGCCGACCGGCGGGAGAAGATCGAGGTGGCGCGCGCCGGGGAGATCGTCGCCGCGGCGGGCCTGCGCTTCGGCCGCACGGGCGACACCCTGGCCCGCAAGGACGACGCCGTCCTCCTGGAGCAGATCGCAGCCTACAAGCCGGTGATCTCCCTGGCCATCGAGCCCAGGAACGCCGAGGAGTCGGACAAGCTCGACGAGGTGCTCCAGAAATACCTTCTGGAGGACCCGACGCTGGCCGTGGAGCGCGATCCCGAGACCAACCAGGTCATCCTCTCGGGCATGGGCGAGCTGCACCTGGAGGTGTTGCTGGAGCGCATGTCCCGCGAGCACGGCCTCAAGCCGCGCACCGGCAAGCCGCAGGTCGTGTTCCAGGAGACCGTTTCCGGCAAGGGTGAGGCCTGCGAGGAGTTCAACCGCGAGCTGGGCGAGGTCATGCACTACGGCGCGGTGCGTCTGGCCGTGGAGCCGCTGCAGCGCGGCGGCGGCCGTGAGATCCGCTTCGAACTGGACCGCACCCAGTATCCGCAGGCCTGGAGCGAGGCCGTGCATGAGGGCGTGAGCGACGGTCTGGCCTGCGGCGTCATCGGCGGCTATCCCGTGGCCGACGTCCGCGTGCGCATCCTGGACATGCCGCGCAAGGAGGGCGAGAGCAGCGCCGCCGGCTACCGCATGGCCGCGGCCATGAGCCTCAAGAGCGCCCTCGCAGCGGCCAGGTCGATTCTGCTGGAGCCGATCATGTGGCTGGAGATCAGCGCGCCGGACGCCTTCGTGGGCGAGGTGGTCGGGCTGCTCGGGGCCAAGGGCGCGAAGATCGAGAACATCCAGGATCGCGGCGGGGCGAAGCTCGTGCAGGCGCTGGCCCCGCTGTCGCAGATGTTCGGATTTTCCACGGTGCTGCGCTCGGCCACCCAGGGCCGCGCCTCCTTCGTCATGAAGTTCGCCAAGTTCGACGTGCTCGCCTGAGCCGGGCGTTCGGCGCGCCCCTTAATCGCGCCGCGCTTTCTGCCGATACGTCATGGGAACGGCCCGCTGACGTTTGCTTTTTTTCGCGTCACGGGCTACGTTACGTATGGCAATGTTCCGGGCTTCGCGCCCGGCGACGCACAGGGTCCGCAGCACCGAGGTGGCCTGTTGATTTCCGATGACGAAAGCCGCGAGATATTCCGGGAAGAGGCCTTCGACCTCCTCGCCGAACTGGAAAGCACCCTGCTGGAGCTGGAGAACAGCCCCGAGGACCTCGATCTGGTCAACAGGGCCTTCCGCGCCCTGCATACGATCAAGGGTTCCGGGGCCATGTTCGGCTTCGACGACATCGCCGACTTCACGCACTCCGTGGAGAACGTCTTCGACAAGATCCGGAACGAGGAGCTGACGGTCACCTGTCCGCTCATCAATCTGACCTTCGCCGCGCGCGATCACATCCTGGCCCTGCTCAACGGTCCCGACCCGGCGGATCCCAAGGGCAACGGCACCCCGGAGCGCGGCCGGGAGATCATGGACCAGGTGCAGGCGTTGCTCAGCGGGGAGGGCGCGTCCGAGGCGTCCGCAGAACCGGCCGTCCCGGCAGGCGGGGGCGATCCGCCTCCGGCCGAATCTGTTCCGGCCGAACCTGTTCCGGCCGAGCCTGTTCCGGCCGAGCCTACGCGGTCCGAGCCGGCCCGGCACGAGCCTGTTCCGGCTGAA